>Ga0316205_10000059_pt1 | contig 268915 bp, 241 predicted proteins | sample 3monthpyrite_MG_FD_204941 | JGI IMG/M metagenome (GOLD analysis project Ga0316205, IMG submission 204941) | Microbial mat bacterial communities from mineral coupon in-situ incubated in ocean water Damariscotta River, Maine, United States -... | ecosystem: Environmental > Aquatic > Marine >...
TGCTCGAACCCATCGGATACATCACGCCAACTGAAGCTGAGGAGGCGTTCTATGCAAACATGAACATACTCGATAAAGTCGCTTGAGAAGAACTTAACGGTCTCCGGTAAAACCGGGGCGGTTCAGTTCGCATTCGTCTGACAGTACCGATAATCCCCTTGCCAAGTCAGGCAGGTTCATTCCTTAATGTCCGCCTGAACAAGAATAGCAAAAAATAGACAAACTGGGAGTTTGCCATGACATTCAAAGCCACCCTTTCAATAATGGCCCTATTTGCCGCGACCCCGGCGCTGGCTGATTGTAATACCGTCACTTTTTCTGATGTTGGCTGGACTGACATCACCTCGACAACCGCTGCGACAACCATCGTTCTTGAGGCGTTGGGATATGAAACCGATATCAAAATTCTTTCGGTTCCGGTCACCTACATCTCTCTTGCAGAAGGCGATGTCGATGTCTTCCTGGGCAACTGGATGCCAACAATGGAAGGTGACATCGCACCCTATCGCGACGCCGGTACGGTCGACACCGTGCGAACCAACCTGGAAGGTGCAAAATACACTTTGGCGACAAACGCCGCAGGTGTTGCCGCCGGTATCACCGATTTTGCAAGCATTGCCGCGGCCTCTGATGCCCTTGACGGCAAGATCTACGGTATTGAAGCAGGCAATGACGGCAACCGTATTATCCTGGAAATGATCGAGACAGATGCCTTTGGTCTGAAAGGCATGGAGGTCGTCGAAAGCTCTGAACAAGGGATGCTGGCCCAAGTTGCCCGCGCCGAAGACCGTGACGAGGCCGTGGTCTTTCTGGGCTGGGAGCCGCACCCGATGAACGCCAACTTTGACATGACCTATTTGCCAGGCGGTGACGACTGGTTCGGTCCTGATTTGGGTGGCGCTGTCGTGGCGACCAATACCCGCGCCGGCTATGTCAATGAATGCGAGAACACAGGCAAGTTGCTGCAAAATCTTGTTTTCACTCTGGCGATGGAAAACGAAATCATGAGCGCGATCCTGGATGATGGGGTCGAACCTGCCGAGGCTGCGGCAACATGGCTTGCAGCCAATCCTAATGTCTGGGGCGCCTGGATCGAGGGCGTAACGACAATTGATGGGGGCGATGCTGCGGCAGCGGTAACTGCGGCACTGGCACAATAGGCGCAGCCCCCGACCATCGGGGTTGATCCAGCTGGGCCAGCATTGGCCCGGCATTTTCACGACCATCAGGAGACAGCATGAATTGGCTCACAGAAACGAAAATTCCAGTTGGTGATTTTGCCGAAGTCCTTTTTGACTGGCTAAAGTCCAACGGACGGCCAATCTTTGATCTGATTTCATATTTGCTTGATGCGATGATAGACGCAGTGGTGTGGACCCTGACCGCGCCGCCTGTACTGATCGTGATCGCGGCATTCGTTGCGCTGACGTGGGTGTTACAACGAAACTGGAAAACATGTGCCCTGGTTTTTGTCGGTTTCCTGTTCATAATCAATCAGGGCTACTGGGATGAAACCGCAGACAGTCTTGCGCTGGTGCTTTCGGCCTGTGTCGTTTGCATGGGTATCGGGGTGCCGATCGGGATATTTCTTGCGCATCGACCGCGGGCATATGCCTATGTCAGCCCGGTTCTTGACCTGATGCAAACCTTGCCGACTTTTGTTTACCTTATTCCTGCTATTATCTTCTTTGGGCTGGGGATGGTGCCGGGGCTGATCGCAACGGTGATATTCGTGTTGCCGGCCCCGATCAGGCTGACTTATCTTGGGGTCTCCACGACACCAATCACGCTGCTTGAAGCCGCAAATTCATTTGGGGCCACGCCGCGTCAAACCCTGCTCAAGGTTGAACTGCCCTATGCATTTCCGCAGATCATGACCGGGTTGAACCAAACGATAATGCTGTCGCTTTCGATGGTCGTGATCGCGGCTTATGTTGGTGCAAACGGGCTGGGAAAACCTGTTGTACAGGCGCTGAGCAGGGTCGACACATCGCTGGGATTTGAAAGTGGCTTTATCATCGTTGTTGTCGCAATCATCCTTGACCGGATGCTGCGGGTGAAATCATGAACGCTGTTGAATTTGACAACGTGTCTGTCGTTTTCGGGCGCAATCCGGAATCTGCATTGCCGCTGATGGACGCGGGAATGGATCGCAACCAAGTGCGCGCCGAATGCGATCAGATATTCGGCGTGCATGATTGTTCACTGACCGTCCAAGAGGGCGAAATTCTTGTCCTTATGGGGCTGTCTGGTTCTGGAAAATCGACACTTTTGCGGGCGGTCAACGGGTTGAACCCGGTCGTGCGGGGCGACGTGCGGATCAACAGCCGATCAGGGGTGACATCGGTTACTTCGGCGGATGCCAAAACCCTTCGCAATCTGCGGCTTCAAGAGGTGGCAATGGTGTTCCAGCAGTTCGGGTTATTACCCTGGCGCACCGTGCGCGATAATGTCGGGCTTGGACTGGAACTTGGCGGTATGGAAAAATCGCTGCGTAGGAAACGGGTTGACGAAGAGCTTGCGCTTGTCGGTCTTGCCGACCGGGCGGATGCACTGGTGCAAGAGCTGTCGGGCGGGATGCAACAACGGGTTGGTCTTGCCCGTGCTTTTGCCACCGACGCGCCGATCCTGCTGATGGACGAACCCTTTTCGGCGCTGGATCCGCTGATCCGCACCAAGTTGCAGGACGAGCTGCTTGATCTGCAAAAACGACGCAACCGAACCATCATTTTCGTCAGTCACGATCTTGACGAGGCCTTTAAGATTGGCAATCGGATTGCGATTATGGAAGGCGGTCGGATCGTCCAATGCGGCAGTCCGCGCGATATCTTCACGAACCCAAGCGACGCATATGTCGCTGAATTCGTTGCGCATATGAATCCGCTTGGGGTGCTGACGGCGCAGGATGTGATGACCGATGGCACCTGCGATGGCGCTGTTGTTGACGTCGAGATGCCGGTGAAAGACATCATAGAACAGATCAAAAACGGGCAACCGTTGGATGTGCACAGGCATGGAAAACCCGTCGGGCAGATCACGCAAAGTTCGCTTTTGGCCCGTCTGACGGCTTAGGTGTTTGGCGTCAGGCAAATGCCATGGCCATTCCAGTCTGGCCCGGCACGCATTTGAAAAGTGCCAGAAATATACCAACTTTTTTGCCAGCTCGGTCCCGGCTGCCATATTGACGCCGGGTTCGGACCATATGCGACCGATCCATTACCGGTCACACAATTCAGGTCTTGAACAGCCGATAAATTGCCGGGATCACCAGCACCGTCAGCGCAGTGGAAGACAAAAGCCCAAACAAAAGCGATATCGCAAGCCCCTGAAAGATCGGGTCCGCCAAGATCACGGCCGCGCCGATCATCGCCGCGATTGCCGTCAGCAGGATCGGTTTGAACCGGGTCGCCCCGGCTGCAATCAGGATTTCGACGGTGACGCGCTGGTCCGGATCAGCGTGGCGGATGAAATCCACCAACAAAATTGAATTACGCACGATAATGCCGGCCAAGGCAATAAAACCGATCATTGATGTGGCCGAAAACGGTGCACCAAACAGCCAGTGGCCTCCGACGATGCCAAGGAATGTCAGTGGCACCGGCGTGAGGATAACCAAAGGCAGACGGAACGAGCCGAACTGCGCCACCACCAGCACGTAAATCCCCAGCAGCGCCACCGCAAAAGCGGCGCCCATGTCGCGGAATGTGACCCAGGTGACTTCCCATTCGCCATCCCACAACAGCACCGGCGTTTCAGTTGTGTCGGGCTGACCGTTCAGGCGTATCTCGGGTTTCGGCAGATCGGACCAGTCCATCGCGTCCAACTGTTCAGCCACGGCCAGCATCCCATAAAGAGGGGCTTCAAATTCGCCGGCCAGTTCGCCCGTGACCATCACCACGTCATAGCCATTGTGCCTGAATACCGGGAACGAGGCGCGTTCCTGGCTTAGTGTAACCACATCGCCCAACTCGACCACACCACGGGCACCTGGAATGGCATTGGCCGGCACCGGGGTCGACAACGCGGTTTCATCCATAACCTGGTCCGCAAGGGGGCGGGCCACGACAATCGGGATCGGGCGTCGGCCCTCACCGCGGTGGGAATAACCCACCGTTGTGGTGCTGGCCAACAGGCGCAGAGTATCCAGTGCATCGCGTTCCTGGACCTGAAAGAAATCCATATCGCTTGGTGATAACTCGGCCCGCAACCTGCGGGCGGGTTGCCCGAAACTGTCATCGACATCCACGACATAGGGGACAGCGTCAAAGGCGTCACGCACGCGGGTGGCGACGGCGCGGCGGGTTTCGGCGTCGGGGCCATAGATTTCGGCCAACAGGGTGGCAATCACCGGTGGCCCTGGCGGCGCTTCCACCACTTTCAGCACCGTGCCCGAAGGAATATCCAGCGTTTTTAGCCGTTCGCGCAGGTCAAGCGCGATGTCATGACTGACTCGGTCCCGGTCGTCTTTCGGCGTCAGATTCAACTGTACTTCGCCCAGTTCCGGGCTCTGGCGCAAATAATAATGCCGCACAAGCCCGTTGAAATTGAACGCCGCCGCGGTGCCGGCATGGGTCTGGGCCGATACGACCTCGGGCAGGTCCAGTGCCAGACGGGCCACATCCTGCGTGACCCGGTCCGTCGCCTCGACCGAGGCACCCTCGGGCAGGTCGATCACGACTGACAATTCGGACCTGTTATCAAACGGCAGCAGCTTGACGGTGACATCGCGGGTAAAAAGCGCGCCGAGCGATCCAAACGACAGCACAATGACAACCAGCAGAAACACACCGCTGCGCAGTTTGCTGTGTAACAGAGGACGTGCCACGGCGGCATAGAACCGGCCCATCCGCCCGCCCGGATGGCCACCGCTGGCGGGGTGGTGTGTGGTGCTGGTCGGCCCGGCGATTTTCAGCATCAGCCACGGGGTGATCATCACCGCGACAAAAAAGGAAAAGATCATCGCGGCAGAGGCATTGGCCGGGATCGGGCTCATGTAGGGTCCCATCAGCCCTGACACGAAAAGCATCGGCAACAATGCGACCACAACCGTCAATGTGGCGACAATGGTCGGATTTCCGACCTCTGCAACTGCGGACACCGCTGCGGACAGCGCGTTTTGTTTGTCGCGTTTTTCGGCCCAGTGGCGGGCGATATTTTCGATCACAACAATGGCGTCATCCACCAGAATACCAATCGAAAAGATCAGTGCGAACAACGACACCCGGTTCAACGTGTATCCCATTAGCCAGGACGCAAACAGAGTCAGAAGGATCGTGACCGGGATCACCACAGCCACGACGATCGCTTCGCGCCAGCCAATGGTCAGCAATACCAAGCCGACAATCGAAACGGTCGCCAGGACCAGGTGGAACAGCAATTCGTTGGCCTTTTCGTCTGCCGTTTCCCCGTAATCACGGGTGACTTCGACTTCCATGCTGTCGGGAATAAGGCCGCCTTCCATCGTTTCGACGCGGTGCAGAATTTCCTCGGCGACGGTCACAGCGTTGGCCCCTGCGCGTTTGGCCAATGCCAGTGTCACGGCGGGGCGGCGGGCGATTTCACCCTTTTCGTCCCGGCGCAGCGTGGCCACGTTGTAATCGTCAAGATCAGCCACAAAGGCGACGTCCGCCACATCGCGCACATAAATGGTGCGCGCATCACGGGTGGTCAGTTCCAGGTTGCCGATCTCTTCGGGGGTCGACAGCGTCTTGCCGATCACCAAACCGATCTGTTCAGTGGAATCGCGCAACAGCCCTGCGGGCGCGGCGCTGTTGGCACCGGACACCTTGGCGGCCAGTTGTTGCAGTGTGACACCGTACAGCGCCAGCTTTTCGGGGTCGGGCGCAACGCGCAATGCCTCGTCCGTTGCCCCAACCAGATAGGTCAGCCCGACATTGTCGATCTTGGCCAGCGCAACCTCGACTTCGCGGGCGACGCGGGTCAGATCGGCGGCGGTCACGATTTCCTGCCCGTCGGCGGGCGAAAACGTCAGTGTAACGATGGCCACATCGTTGATCCCCCGACCCACCACCAGCGGTGCAGGAATTCCAACCGGGATCCGGTCTATATTAGCCAGTATCTTGTCGCGCACCCGCAAAATGGCGGTATCCGCTGAAACCCCGACCTGGAACCGCGCCGTCACCATCACCTGGTCGTCGCGGCTGTCCGAGTAAACATGTTCGACCTGGTCAAGACTTTTGACAATTGCCTCTAGCGGCTCGGTAATCAGCTTAACCGCATCGTCCGCCTTCAACCCGTCGGCGCGCACGAATATATCGACAAGCGGCACCGAGATTTGTGGTTCTTCCTCACGCGGGAGCGCCGCCAGCGCGATCAATCCCATTGCCAGTGCAGCCAGCAGGATCAGCGGCGTCAGGGGCGACGCGATAAAGGCGCGGGTCAAACGCCCGGCAATGCCAAGCGGGCCGCCGGATTCTGGCACGTCGTCACTCATCCGAAATGACCACATGTTCGCCAACGGCCAGACCGCTAAGGATTTCGCGCCACATCTCGCCGTCACGTTGGACAGTTCCACCCGGCACGACGGTGCGCCGCCGTTTGCCGGTTTCATCGGTCTCAACCGTTACGAAATCCAGTCCGCCCTGCTGACTGAGTGCCGCGGCGGGCACCAATATCGCCATACGCTCGCCCACAGCGAGCCGGACGGGCAGGCGGCGCCCGACAAAACGGCTGTCCAGCCCGTCAACTTCGACATCCGCCTGGACCCGGCCGCCCTGAATTTGTGGATAAATTTTCACCAACCTCCCGGTTCGGCGTGTGTCAGTGCCCGCCGCATCTGCCTGGGGCCCAAGCTCGATTTCGTCACCTTCGGTCAGGGTCACGGCATGGCGTTCGGGCACTGCAAGCCGCAAAAATACTCCGCCCCCGCCGATGACCGCCGCGGTCTCGCCTGGTGTCACGACCGACCCGCGCGAGATTGGGACAGACAGAACCACCCCCGCCTCGGGTGCCAGAATTTCGCCCTCGGCTATGCGCTGTGCTATGACCAACCGTTCGGATTCCAGGCTGCGGATCTGTCCATCCAGCACATCCACACCGGTCTGCAACTGATCAAACCGCTGGCTGGTGATGACCCCGCGCTCGATCAACTGCCGCCCACGTTCCAGATCGGCCCGTGCGGTATCGATCTGGGCGTTCAATGCCGCAAGCTGTGCGTCGACGGACCCAAGCTGAAAGGCAAGTTTGTCATCCTGGACGACGGCGATGCGCTGGCCAGCGCTCACGCGGTCGCCTTCGGTAACGGCCAGTTCGGTGACTGTGCCGCCGATCCGCGCCCGCGCCGGCACCCGGTCGCGGGTCTCGACCTGGCCATAAACCGCTTTCCATTCAATGATGGGGCCGGGCGCGACAATCAGGGTTTCTGCAGCCAACTGGCTGGCCGAAAATATCGCATACAGAAAGAACGCACAAAACCGCATCGGTTCCCTTTCAGGGTTTGCCGCCGTAAAATTTTGGCGGGCTTGACCATTCGAGACAGCATCTTGGTCGCGCGCGCCTTGACCTTGATCAAACTGGCCGCAGGCAACGCAACGATCTGGGTGTCAGAATCAACAATCAGGACGAAAACCGCTAACAGCGATCCGTTCAGGGCAGGCTATCAGTGGGCGGATAATTTCCCCACCCCCACGGCAATTTTGGCCCAACAATAGCAGACGCGGTCAATCGGGAATGCGGCGACTTTAGTCTTTGGTTTTTTGGAACATGAGCGATATCAAGCCAAGCGCCGCAGATATGATGATCAGCAACAGCGATACCGCATTCAAAACCGGCGTCGAGCCTTGTTTCAGCTTGTCAAACATCGTGATCGTCAAAGGCGAATCGGAACCCACCAGCATCAGGGTTGTATTGAAATTTTCAAAACTCATCAGGACGGACACAACCCCGGCACCGACGATCGCGGGCAGCAAAAAGGGAATTGTGATCTGGCGAATTGCGCCCCACCTGCTGGCGCCAAGATTCAGGGCGGCTTCTTCCAGGCTCAGATCAAATTTTTGCAGCCGGGCCGAGATTACGAGGGTCGCAAAGGTCGTGATAAATGAAAACTGCCCCAGAATGACCAGGATCAGTCCAGGCCGAAGCCCATCAAACCAAAGACCGGTGGCATCTTCGAGCGTGTTGGCGACCGAACTGGCAAAAACCAGAATCGATATCCCAAGGATCACGCCCGGAATGATCAATGGTAAAAGCATCACGATATAAAGAAACCCTTTGCCGCGGAAATCATATCGGACAAAAAGAAATGCGTTGCAGGTGCCAACAACCACCGATAGGCCAGATACCCACATCGCGACAAATGCAGATGTTCCGATGGCGCGCAGGATTGATCTTTCGTTCAGAACCCCGATGAACGGCGCCTCGGTTCCAAAGAACCATGCCATCGTAAAGCCTTCCCATGGCAGCGAAGGAAAGACGCTGTTGTTAAAAGCAAAGGCGCTGACCACGGTCAGCGGCAAAGCGAGGTAGATGAAAAATAGCGTTACATAGGCCCGATAGGACCATTTCAACACGCCAGATTGCGGAATGGTGGGGATCATCCTAGCGCCCCATCGTTTCAGAAAGAGATTGGCGTGACAGTTTTAGCCCCAGGAAAACAACCGCCGACGACAGCCCTAACAAAAGAAACCCAAAGGCCGAGCCCAGTTCCCAGTTAAAGCGGGTAATGAACTGCGTATAGATCAGACCGGTGAACCACAGGCTGTCCTTTCCGCCCAAAAGTATCGGCGTCAGATAATTGCCAAGCGACAACATGAAGACGACGATGCAGCCCGATACGATGCCTGGCATGGCATGGGGAATGACGATTTCACGCAGAATCGAAACGCCGTTGCCACCCAGGTCATACCCCGCTTCGATCAGACTATCATCAAGGCTATCAAGCGTTGTCACCAGCGGAACGATCATGAACAGGATCGAGGTATAGACAAGGCCGACCATGATCGCAGCATCATTGTAGAGAAATTCCACCGGTCCCGAGACTATGCCCACATATTGCAGTACGTTAGACACCACACCGGTTTCCCGTAACAGGATCATCCAGCCAAAGGTACGGACAAGTTCGGACACCCAAAACGGGATCAGGCACATCAAAAACAGCGTGGTTTTGGTGCGTCCGCGGGTCAGTTTCGCGATATAGTAGGCGATTGGAAATCCAAACAGCAGCGTCAGGATTGTGGTCAGAATTGACATGGATGCCGTACGCGCAAAGGTGCGCCAATAAAGCGGTTCATTGAAAAAGACGGCATAGTTGCCCAGGCCGGTTTCATATTCCCTGACCCCGACTCTTTCGCTGATGGACACAAAGAACAATCCGACATGGGGCAGTACGATCAGCATCACCAACCACAAAAGCAGCGGTGAAAGCAAAAGGTAAAAGCCAAGCTTGGATCGGTCAGAGCCCATTTTGATGATCCTCTGACGGGAAACATCGCGCCTGTTCGGGGTCCCAGCTTGCGAAAACGGTCTCGCCTTTGGTCAAAGCCAGAAATCCACCCGTCTGGGGCAGGGCAACATTGATTGTTTCGCCGGATTTCGGATCGCGCAATATTGCCAAACTGTTGGCACCGTTAAATAAAATGCTATCCACGATACCTTCGCTTGCATTGGTGCCATCGGATTTTTCAAAGCCGGTCAGCGACAATTGGATCGCTTCGGGGCGCACAAAAATTTGCGCGCGCTGCCCGGTTGTGGGCACCACAGACTTGGCCCGCGCTGTCAGTGCGACGCCGCCATCGGTCACCAAGGATACCATCCCGCCATTTGTTGCAGTGACTTTTCCTTCGTAACGGTTCGCGTCGCCAACAAAGCTTGCGACAAAGGCGCTCGTGGGTTCGAAATACAGATCCTTTGCAGTGCCAATTTGGTCAAATCGACCGTGGTTCATCACCGCGATCTTGTCGCTCATGACCAGTGCCTCGGATTGATCATGGGTGATATAAACAAAGGTCGTGTTGAATTCGGCCTGCAACGATTTCAGCTCGATCTTCATATGCTCGCGCAGTTTCAGATCAAGGGCGCCCAGTGGTTCATCCAGAAGCAGCACGTCAGGTTCCAGCACCATGCAGCGTGCGATTGCCACACGCTGTTTCTGCCCGCCTGACAATTGGTCCACGCGACGGTCCTGAATACCCGGCAGACCGACACGTTCCAGCACGCGCCCGACACGCGCCTGAATCTCGGATGTCGCAACACCGCGTTGCCGCAGGCCGAACCCGATATTCTGGCCAATATTCATCATTGGGAACAGGGCGAGATGCTGAAAGACCATGGAAACTGGGCGCTTGTTCGGGCCAACCCCGATCATCGATTTCCCTTTGATCAACAGATCGCCGCTGCTGGGGAACTGAAAGCCCGCAATCATCCGCAATAGCGTGGTTTTACCGCAGCCCGAAGGCCCAAGAATGGAAAAAAAGGACCCCTGCGCCACCTCAAAGCTGACCTGATCAACAGCGCGGAAATTATTAAAATCCTTGGTAAGCTTTTGGCACTCAAGGTCAGCGATTGTGGCCATCGGACTCTCACGTTTTTATATCGCAGAAAAGGGCGCAGTGTGCGCCCCTTTCTTCATTCGCTTGTTGATGATCAGTTCGCTGCGTTGACGCGATCCAATGTGGCACCTTCCAGTGCTTCCAATCCGGCTGGTACAGGTGGGTACCATTTGATGTTATCGATTGCCGTTTGATCAAAGCTTGCCTGATAACGCGCCTTCAAGTCGGCACTGACCCCTGCATCACCACCAACCGCGGCTGTGAAATTGCCGGCTGTGTTTGTGATCATCGCTGCAATATCAGGCCGCATGACAAAGTTGATCCAGTCATAGGCGGCATCATCCGCACGCCCGCGCGCCGGCAGAACGAACGTATCAATCCAGCCAAGTGCACCCGAAGCCGGGGCAACAAACGTGATGTCAGGATTGTCGGCATTCAGCTGCCAGCCGCCCGTATCCCACGCCATTGATGCAATAACTTCGCCCGAACGGAGCAAATTCTTGATTTCGTCGCCGCCATCCCAGTAAGTTTTTACGTTGGCCTTGCAATCCGTCAGCTTTGCCTCGACCTGATCAAGAATGGCCTGATATGCCGCCGGGTCGGAATAGGCGGCAAATGGGTCGAGCCCCATCGCATAGCCGAACCCGATCAGGGTTGGCCGCTTGAGCCGATAAGACACTTTGCCCGCAACCGATGCGTCGCAAAGATCAGTATAATCCGCGACGTTCCCCGCTGCTGCTGTGTTGATCACAAGCCCGCTGGTTCCCCAAACATGCGGCAGCCCAAAGACGTCGCCCTCAAACGTTGTGTTTTCTGCAGTCGCACCCAGCATTGACGGGATAAACTGTGCCGCATCAACGCGTGACATGTCGATGGGTTTGTAAATGCCAAACTCTTCCTGAGCACTGGTGATTCGGTCCTGGCTTGGCTGTGCCAGATCAAATCCGCCACCATTGGTGGCGCGCAATTTTGCGATCATCTCTTCGTTATTTGATGTGGTGACTTCGACCGTGTGTCCGGTTTCAGCTTCAAATGCTGCGATGACTTCGTCAGGGGCGTATCCGCCCCAGGTCAAAAGACGCAATGTATCGGCGGCGGATACCGCGTTTGCCGACATGGCGGCAACGACCATTGATGTTGAGATTATTCCTAGTTTCATACCCTATTCCATCCTTAGCAATTGAGACACCCGCCATTAACGCGTGACGGCTGACAAATGTCTATAGCCTTGATTGACGCGTACCCCTGCTCGACAGGGCGAAGGCCAGAATTATCCCCAATACCGGGCTGATCTGTTGCGGCTGTTTTTGCATCCCAGTGATATCAGATGTACCGCGTCTGCGTTGGGGTGGTTGCACGGTGCTTGCACATCACAATCCGGAAAGCGGCGGGCGATCTGTGTGCAGATGACAAAATTACCCGTGGTGTCAAATGATTGGTGATGTTGCTGTACACCGGGCATGAGCGTGCGATGCGCCAGCAGGACCATGCTGTTTGGGATGCGAAACCCGATTTATAAACTGCTCAGGTGATGTTTGTTCAGCAGATCCAGCAAGATGACTTTTGCGTTCGTGCGGTGGTCACGGTGGATGCTGCGCGCCTTGGAGGGGTTGCGTTTTCGAATTGCGTTCAGCACGCCCCGGTGGTCTTCATTCGATTTGGTTGGGGCCGGGCGCATGTACAGCGTGACCAGGCGGGCCCTGCGCACCTGATCGGACATCATGCCGACAATTGCCTGCACCCGAGAGTTGCCGCCCAATCGCACCAATTCTGTGTGAAATGCCTGATCGGCCTCTGCCCAGGCCTCTCTGTGATCGTCTTTCAGTGCTGCGTCCATCTGATCGATGGCTGCAGCCAGTTGGGCCAGGTCTGCGTCTGAATAATTCATTTTGGCGGCGTTTTCGGCGGCCAGGCTTTCGAGTTCAGTCAAGACATCGTAAATTTCGGCCATATCAGCGGGCGACATAGGCCTGATACGGACACCCTTTCTTGGGCGAACATCCAGCAGACCCTGGCTTTCCAGTGTGACGACTGCCTCTCGTACGGGTGTGCGCGACATGCCCAGGGTTTGGGCCAGTTCGCTTTCAAGGTGATCGGTTCCTGCACCCAATTCACCAGAAAATATCAGACCACGCAGTTTTTCGACCGCAACGCTGGCGCTTGATCTGGATTTTTCAGATGACGTCAGCATATCGTGGTCAGATCAACTTTCGCGCCGGTGTTTGCAGATTCATATATGGCATCTTCGATCTCGATGACAATCAGGTAGTCAGAGGCCGTATTCTCAAAGTCTCTGAGACCATCCAGTGCCTGCACGACATGTTCCTGCAAATGAAAGGCGCAATCGCCACCAAACGTCCCGCTGGTGTCGGCGTCATGGATGATCCGGTCGACCTGTGAACCGAATTTCCGTAATTTGACCGAGCCGTCTCCGTGCAGCAACAGGACGCCTTGTGTGCCTTCGAACAGGCCTTCTCCCATCGTACAGCGGGTGTTTTCCGCCTTGTGATCAAGACTGCGATTGCCATCGAACAAAGCCCGCAGGCCGTTGGCGTGGTCAAACAAAATATAGCCAGCGTCTTCGCCTGCGATCACCGGATTCACCTGGCGCAGATCGGCATAAACAGCGTTTGGGTTTCCAAAGAGAAAACGAAAGGTATCGATCCAATGTACCGCGGTTTCATGTACGAGAAATCGTTCCATTGTCTGAAAATAGGCCTGGCGCGCAAGATAGGCATCCGGGCCTTGACCGTCACCCGGGCGCAGCCGAAATGTCGCTTGCAAGGGCGTCCCGATTTCGTCAGCGCCAATTGCCGTCTTTATTGCGCGATACCAAGGTTGAAACCGAAAATTTTCGTGAATGACTAGGGGGATGCCGGCGGCCCGCGCCAGCGCAGCCATTTCACGTGCCTCTTTCACCGATGTGCAAAAAGGTTTTTGGCAGATGATGGCTTTGACGCCCTGTGCCAGACCTTGCCTGATTGCTGCGGCATGACCGGCAGGCGATACGATGATATCCAGAATGTCGGGCTTGGTTTTATCCAGCATCTCGGTGACGGAACCGAAAGCCGGCAACCCTGTTGCGGCCGCCTTGGCGCGGTCGCGATTGGCAATGCCGACCAGTTCGACACCCTTTATCCGTTGCCACCCGTCAATATGAAACTGGCTGAAATATCCTGCCCCGTAACATGCGACCCTGGTCATGCGTGTGCCACCATCGCTGCCAGGACACCGTCCGCCGCCAGCGTGGTGCTGGATGTGCCACCGATATCCGCCGTCAGGTTCCTGCCGGACGCAATTTGTGCATCGACACAGGCGCGCAATCTTGCGGCGTCACGGCACATGGCCGGCACATCATGTTTGATGCCCAGCCAATCCAGCATCATTGCGCCTGACAGGATCATCGCAAACGGGTTTGCCCTGCCCAGCCCGGCTATATCTGGCGCAGAGCCATGACAAGGCTGAAAGACTGCCTGATAAAGCCCGATATCCGCAGATGGGGCGACCCCCAGCCCCCCCATCAAACCGGCGCCGAGATCTGATAAAATATCGCCAAACATGTTTTCCGTGACCAACACATCAAACGTCCAGGGTTTTTGTACCATCCACAGGGCCGCTGCATCCACATAGGCGTGATCGGATGTCAGATCCGGGTGTTTGGCGGCCTCGGCATCAAAAAGCCTGCGAAAAAATGCGAAGGCGCGAAAAACATTCGCCTTGTCAACGCAGGTGACATTGCCGCGGCCAAGACCTTGTTTCTTGCGCGCATGTGCAAGGTTGAACGTAAAAGCGAAAAGTTTTTCGGATACGTCCCGGGTAATTCTGAGTGTTTCGCGGGCCTCGTCGTCATTCACTTCGCCGATACCTTGCGAATAAAACAGGCCTTCTGTGCTTTCCCGGACCAGGACGAAATCGACGGTCTTGCCAGCCGGTATTTTCAGCGGGGTCAAACCGCCGTCGGCGATCCGGACGGGCCTGACGCCGGCAAATAAATTGAATGCTTTGCGCAAATCGATCTGCGGTGAAATCTCGGTGCCGTCCGCATAGCGGACTTCGGGTAGTCCCATCGCCGCCAGCAATATTGCATCGGCTTTGCCTGCTGCCTCGAACGACGCTTTTGGCAGGCTTTCGCCCGTCTTTGCATAAAGGGCCGCACCAGCCGGCAGACTATCGAATGCGAAATCATATTCTGAGGATGATGCCGCCATTGCCTTCAGAATTTTGAGAGTCGGCGCAGTAATTTCTGGCCCAATCCCATCGCCCTCGAATACCGCGACCTTAAACTTAACTGCCATGTTGGCTCCTCTGATTTTTTCATTCGATCAAACTTGCAGCGGAATGTGAAGCAAGAACCTGATGGAACGTCTATCAATGCATTTGACAAGACATTATTTAATGCATACATAAATAAATGCAATAAAGAATCCAAGCCGCGTGGCTTAAAGTTCTGGGAGGAACGATATGAGACGAACTTTTCTAAAATTGGCGGCCGCCGCCGCGATGACGGCCGGCCTGTCCACAGCAGCCTATGCCCAGGAATATCCATTTCGCGATATCACCACTGCAGTTGTCTGGGGGGCCGGCGGCGGCACCGACAGCATCAACCGCATGATCATGACTGAAATGGAAAAGCACCTGCCGGTGTCGGTCAACGTCACCAATGTCACAGGTGGCGTCGCGGGATCAAACGGCATGGTCTATGTCATGAACCAGCCCGACGACGGTTACACGCTGGTTGGATTGTCGGAATCCAACGTCACTGCAGCAGTGCAAGGCGGGTGGGACAAGAAATTCGACTTTTGGTATCCGTTTATCGTTGGCGGGTCGCCCGACCTGATTTCGGTACCGGTCGACAGCCCATATAATACATTGCAAGAATTGGTTGCAGCGGCCAAGGCAGCGCCGGGTTCCATCCCTGCGGCGGCATCAGGTTCTGGTTCGATTCATCACCTGAATTTGCTGGCAATCGAAAAAGGGGCAGGGGCCACATTTAAATTCGTGCCCTACAAAGGTTCGGCGGCCGGACAAGAGGCCGCCCTGGCAGGCGAAGTCGCGCTGGTGGTGACATCCTTGGCAGAGCAGGCACCGCTGATCGCGGGCGGCAAATTAAAACCATTGGCAATGCTGACCCCAGATGACGCTGATTTTAATGGCGCTGTCATCCCGTCCGCCTTTGGGATTTATGACGGGCTGGACAAATATTTGCCGTTGAAGCAAGCCATCGGGTTTGCGATTCACAACTCGGCTTCTGACGATGTCAAAGCGGCCTTGGACGACGCCTTTGCCAAGGCGATGGCATCCCCAGTTGTCGCTGAATGGGCGGCGGCGAACAACTATGACATCGGTGGTCAGTCCGGTGCCGAGGCATCTGCGATCTTCAAGACGCTGGAAAGCACTTTTGCCTACACATTGAAAGAGCTGGGGGCGACGCAGGTTGATCCGGAATCTTTGGGTATTGAAAAGCCCTAAGTAACCGGACGCATATCTTCGCGGCGCGTCATTCGCAGACGCGCCGCGTTTCGCCAAAACCAGAACTGGCATCACCAAGCGAAAGACCCCGAATGCGACAACCTGACGATCTGACAACCTTGCGCGCCCGAGATTTCTGGGGGGCGCTGGTCCTGATTATGGGGTCACTGTTTTTTCTATGGCGAACGACAGATATTCCGCTTTGGGGGAACAGCAACGCTGGCATTTCAGGGATCAGTTGGTATGAATCCGCCGCGATCGTACCGCTTGGGGTTTTCGGCGCGATGCTGGGCCTGGCAATCTGCATGTTGGTGATTTCAATCCGCGACGGCGGCGCGCAGTTTGCATTGTCAGCTATCGGGCTGGGTTGGAACGCCGCCGAAGCCTGGCGTATTGGCACCATTGCCGTGATATTGCTGTTTTATATTGGTTCTCTTGTACCCCGCGTGGATTTCATTCTGTCCAGTGGCTTGCTGATTACGGCACTGATATACGGGTATCACACCGGTAATCCGCGCCGCATGGCCGTCGCGGTTTTGGTCGTAGCGCTGGCTGGAATATATGCGTTGGTGGCACATTTTCCGCGGGCCGAATGGAATGCGCCACAAGATGATGACTGGGTCACATTGCTGATGTGGGTACTGTTGACGACCATCGTGGTCGTCCAGAAAAAAGGCAGCGCTGTCATGCGTGCCATTCCGTTTATCGCGGTTCTGGTGCCCCTTGTCCTGGTCACCGCGATGGCCTTTGGGTTTCGTCAAAACATTCCGAACCGCGGTGGCCTTCTGTTCTCGCAAATCGAATATCACTACTATGTCACGCTACGACCCATGTGGCGCAAGTGATGGAGTTCCTTTTTGCTCAGCTTGCCGGGTTTGGCCTGCAATTTGTCGATCTGGTCAGTGACCCGATTACCTATGTCTATCTTATCACTTCGGTCTTTCTGGGTATCCTTTTTGGGGCGTTGCCGGGATTGACCGCGACCCTTGCGGTGACAGTGTTGACGGGTTTTTTCAGCAACAAGATCCCGCTGGATTATTCGTTGATTGCACTGCTGGGTGCGTATGTCGGTGCCATTTATGGTGGCTCGTATCCGTCGATCCTGCTGAATATCCCCGGCACCGCCGCCAGTGCGGCCACTGCAATGGATGGCTATCCGTTGGCCCAAAAGGGTCGCGGCGCCGAGGCGCTGGGATTGACAACGACCGCCAGTTTCATCGGGACCTTAATTGGCACATTTGCCCTGCTGATTTTTGTTTGGCTTTTGTTGTTGGTAAGCCAAAGCATTGCCAGTCCTGAAAAGGCATTGCTGGCGCTGTTTGGCATCCTGCTGTCGGGCACATTGATGAGCGAGGATCTGGTGGTCAAAGGCTGGATCGCCGGCATGATCGGTCTTGCAATGGCGATGGTGGGGCTGGACCCGCTGCTGTCAGAGCCGCGGTACACATTCGGCTGGTCCTATTTATTATCTGGGTTTCAGGTGGTTCCGGTGCTGATGGGGGCATTTGCCGTGCCCCAGATTATCGAAAGTTTGCGCCATTCAGGCACGGCGCAAATTGCCCAGTTAAACGGGCGCATTCTGCCAAATCTCAGACAAATCCGGGCGCATATGCCGACGATTGCCCGGTCAGGCGTCATCGGGACTGGCGTCGGGGCCTTGCCGGGGGTGGGCGAGGACGTGGCAGGCTGGGTCAGCTATGGCGTTGGCAAATCGGTGTCTGATGAACCTGAAAAATATGGAAAAGGTTCGCTGGAAGGTTTGCTGTCATCTGAAACCGCAAACAATGCCTGTATTGGTGGCGCACTGATCCCGTTGCTGGTGTTGGGGATACCGGGCTCTCCGCCGGCGGCGGCACTGATGGGAGCGTTTCGCATCAACAACATCATTCCCGGCCCCACCATTGATCCCGAGATTATCCTGCGGGTCAGTGCGATCATGGTGCTGGCGTCATTCACAATGTTCATTATGGGGTTGTTCACAGCGCGCATTTTCATTCGCATCCTTAAACTGCCCCAAACAGTGTTTTTGCCGGTGGTGATGGTGCTGACCACAATAGGGTCATTCAGCGTTGGCGGCGGTATCAATGATCTGTATTTAATGCTTGGGGTCGGGGCCGTCGCCTATGCGATGAATTTGTTGAAATATCCAATCGCACCATTGGTGATTGGCGTCATCCTGGGCAGTCTGTTTGACGAAACCTTTCGACGGTCATTGTTTTTGGCGGACGGAAATCCATCGGTCTTTTTCAGTCGCCCGGGGGCTGCTGTACTGCTCGTGTTGAATGTTGCATTGATTATGAGCCAGGTTGGTTTTGTAAAACGCGGGGCCAAACGTATATGGAGCAATGTCACTTGACCTATGCTGTGTGTGTGACCTTCGTGGTCAAAGAGGGTGCGATGCAGGATTTTCTGCCGTTGATGCGGCGTAATGCGTCAATGTCGCTAAGCAGCGAACCGGCATGCAAACAGTTTGATGTGCTGACGGATCCGTCGCGCCCGTCCGAGATATTTCTTTACGAACTTTATGACGACCGGGCGGCCTTTGATTTTCATCTGAAATCTGATCATTTCCGGCAATTTGAAGCAGAAGCGAAGGACATGATCGCGACCAAAACTGTCGCCACATACAGGAGCGTCGTCCAATGAGCGAATGGACCGTCCATGCCGTCAAATACGCAGATCGCAATGCGCGGACACGCGCAGACAGTTTTATTTTTGATGACAACCACGATGCGCCACATGCGATGGATTATTTCATGTGGGTTTTGCGCAACGGCAACCAGACGATTCTGGTCGATTCCGGTTATGACGGCGCCGAGGCCAAGATCCGTGGTCGCCCGATCGCAATGGAACCGCATGTCGCACTGGCACCGCTGGGTCTGAAGCCCGAAGATGTCGATACCCTGATAGTCACGCATTTGCACTATGACCACGCCGGCGGTCTGCATCTTTTTCCGAATGCGACCTTGCATATGCAAGCCGCCGAGATGGCCTTTGCGACGGGTCCTTGTATGTGTCACGATTTGGTTCAGATGCCGTTTTCAGCAAATCACATTTGCGAGGCGGTGATGCGTCTTTATTCCGGTAAACTGGTCTTTCATGACGGCGACGGCAAAGTGGCCGAAGGCGTCACGGTTCACTGTATCGGTGGCCATTCGCGGGGCCTGCAATGCGTCAGGGTGAAAACCCGGTCCGGCTGGATGGTTCTGGCGTCTGACGCGGCACATTATTATGAAAATGTGCGGCTGAAAAAGCCATTTCCAATCGTAATAGACCTTCAGCAGATGCTTGATGGGTTTGACAAATTGAACGGACTTGCCAGTCACCCGGATCTGATCATTCCTGGCCATGATCCACTGGTCTGTCAGGCATTCCCGGTGGACGTGGCACCGCATATTTTGCGCCTTGACGCAGGCCCGACCGGAAAAATTGAAATATGAAAATCGGCGTCATTGCAGATGACTTCACTGGCGCATCCGACATCGCGCTGACATTGGCCGAAGGCGGCATGCGCACCGTCCAATATGTTGGTGTACCGCAGGGGGCGGCGGCGGGTGACACGGATGCAGGGGTTGTGGCCCTGAAAACGCGTACCAGTTCGGCCAAAGACGCCGTCACTCAATCCCTGGCGGCCTGTCGCTGGCTTCAGGCGCAGGGGGCTGAACAGTTCATTTTCAAAATTTGTTCAACTTTCGATAGCACGGATCAGGGCAATATCGGGCCTGTTGCCGCAGCACTGGCCGCGCATTTGGGTGAAACCCACGTTCTGACATGCCCGGCCTTCCCCGAGAATGGACGCTCGGTCTATATGGGGCACCTTTTTGTTGACGACATGTTGCTAAGTGAAAGCGGCATGCAGGACCACCCGCTGACGCCGATGAATGATGCAGACCTGCGACGTGTTCTGGCTGCGCAGACAACCTGGGATGTCGGGCATGTTCCCATTGGTGTGGTGCGTGATGGCACCGTTTCGCTGCGCAAGGTGTTGACAGAAATGCCGCGTTCTTTGGTAATCGTCGATGCGATTGAGGACAAAGATCTGCACATCATTGGCACGGCAGCAAAAGACCGGCGTCTGTTGATCGGCGGGTCCGGAATTGCAATTGGATTGCCCGCGAATTTCGATGCCCGGCGATCCGAACCCATCTGGCGCGCCGTGTCCGGCCGGGCAGTCGTTCTGTCCGGCTCGTGCAGCCGGGCCACGCGTCTGCAAGTCGAATGTTTTGCCAAAAATCACCCGACGCGCGAAATCACTGCCGCCGAAGTCATTGAGTCGACCGATCTGGCGGCGACATTGACCGCGTGGGCTTTGGGGCAAAGCTCTGCCGGATTGATTTACAGTTCCGCCGACCCTGCCGTGGTATTGGCCGCCCAAAATTCATATGGCAGAGAGCGGATCGCCAAGGCGTTCGAGACGTTATTTTCCCAGACCGCGAGATTGCTGGCAGATGCGGGGGTCACGCGGATGGTCGTTGCCGGCGGCGAAACATCGGGGGCCGTCGTCGCCGGTTTGGGGGCGCAAATGTTGCGCATCGGGCCACGCCTGGCCGCCGGTGTACCCGCAGTGATGATGGTGGAACGACCGCTTGCGCTGGCGCTGAAATCAGGCAATTTTGGCGGCCCGGATTTTTTTGCCCGGGCGCTGGCGCGAATGGCCCGGAACACATGACCCAACTGACCAGAACCCGAGAACAGATTGCCAAGTTCGCCAAGTCGATTTTCGACAGGGGCCTGACCAATGGCAGCACGGGCAACATTTCGGTACGCATGATTGATGGCAGTATCCTGGTCACACCAACCGGCTGTTCCCTTGGGTTTCTGGATCCCGGAGACATCAGCCATCTGGACGCGTCAGGCCAGCTTGTTGACGGCGATCCCCCGACCAAGGAATTGCCGCTGCATCGTGCGTTTTACGAATCACGCAAAGGCACTGGGGCGGTGGTGCATCTGCACTCCACATATGCAACCGCGCTGTCACTTATTCGGGATATCGACCCGGACAACGTTTTGCCCCCGGTGACGCCATATGCGATCATGCGAATGGGCAAAGTCAAACTGCTGCCGTTTTTTTTGCCGGGCGATCCGGCAATGGGACAGGCTGTGCTGGACCTTGGCGGGAAATATTCGGCCATATTACTGGCCAATCATGGACCTGTCGTCGCGGGTGCAACCCTGGAAACAGCAGTATTCGCGATGGAAGAACTGGAAGAAAATGCAAAGCTTGCACTTTTGACCCGCGGGGTGGCCATCAACCTGCTGACACCAAACGAGATCGCAAATATCGTGCGCAGTTTCAAGGTCGACTGGGATCCATGAACATCGTGCCTGCAAAGATTTTTGGCTGAGCCATCACGCAACCGGGGACAGGGCCAGATCACCACAATCTGTTTCAGCTGCGCTGTCTGGCCAGTGCCGGATGTTCGTAGGCCTCTGGATAGGTCATCGGGTGGGTCGGGCCCAACGGCACCACATTATTCCACGAGCGTCCAAAATATCCCTGACGGCAGTGAACCAGAGAGCTACTGTCGGCGACGCCAGGGATCGCATAGACCCTGCAAAGCCATCGCCATAAATGAGGGAAGTCAAGAATTTTGGCTGCGTTAAGTTTCATACGGAGATAGTACACCGGGTCATGCCGATATAGCGTCGGAAACAGGCGCAAATCGGCCTCGGTGAATGCGTCGCCGGTCAAAAATGATCTGCCATCCGACAACATACTGTCCAAACGTGCAAGTGTATCAAAATACAGCGCGAACGCCGCCGCATAAATGGCCTGATCGGATGAAAACCCCGCCTTGTAGGCGCCATTGTTGATCGCAACATAAATGTCCTTGTTCAGGGCATCAATATCCCGGCGCATGTCTGCGTTGTCATCGCCAGACGGGTATAAATCCGGGCGATCGGCGCGGGCAATGATACTGCCAAGCCCGTCGGCTTGGGCGTTGAACATTCTGATGATGTCGGCACTTTCGTTGGCCACGATACGATGCGTCTTCTTGTCATACAGGATCGGGACAGAGGCTTCTGATGAACCCTGGGTCGCATAAATCTGTGTAACCAGGCGAAAATTCTGACCGGTGCCGGTCTCGGCTGTGCATTCGGGCAAAGTGGTGCCGGTCAGTGTCGCAATCCGGTCTGGATTGAATTCCCAGCGGTTCGGCCCGTCCGCATCATCCTGGGTTGTACGCCCCGGAAACGCCACATCCATCGTGATACTTTTCTGCAATCCCAGAACGTTGCGCGCAAGAATAACGCGATGGCACCATGGGCAGTTCAACGCGACGTACAGATGATAGCGATCCGGTTCGGCGGGAAAGTCGGCGTCCGCGCCAAGAATGCTTCGGAATGCGCTGACACCGCGGACAAATTCGCCGCGGCGTCGGCGTGCGGCGGCGTCAGTTTGCGTTTCCTCGACCGAAGTGTTGGTTTTCTCTGTCACGGCGTTCCTCGCTATTTATCCACGCAGACGATGATGCAGAATGATCGGCACCGCCAGTTCTTCTTCATCACTCAGATGGCGTTGCAGGAACGTCTCGATCGTTCCTGCAACGCCGTGCAGTTTTGCGACCTCGTCTTTCACGGCCGTTTCATCAAGCTGAACCAGCTGGATTGCGCGATTGGCTGTTCGCGTGAAACTGTCCAATACCAGATCCAGGGATGCGTGGTCCTTTTCCAAAACGTCCAACCCGGCATCAAAACGGGAATCAGCGGCCGAAAGCTCGGGGAAATAGGAACGGTCTTCCCATCCGTGATGGCCATGTAAATTCCCAACCAATGCGCCACCGCGATAGGACAATTCCCCAGCAAAGTCCCGCGCATCCCTGTTCCCGTCCAGATAGCTTTCGGTGTCTTTGCGTACCATCGCGCTCAGTCGGCGAAACATCCGGTGTGCGCCCAGCCAGTGTTCGGTCTTTTCCCTGAAACCGGGATGCGCTTGCCATGTCTCGCGTGGATATTTCCGCAAAAGGCTTTGCATTTCGGATGGCATATCCGCGGTGCGGATTTCGAACTGTTGTGACATATCGTTTCCTTTCCGCGTTAGACCGGTATCGCATTCACGCGATACCGGATTGTAGATTGGCAAGTGTTTTGGGGGCCACAAATACCGCAGCCCCCAGGTCGCGATTTACTGAAGCTCGGCATAAGCCGCCGGAACGTTCATACTGGGATGCACCCATCCAAACAGCGCATATCCCTGAAATTCTGGCATCTGAACACGGGCGACAGTGTCTTCCACGCTTAGCCCGTCAGAAATCGCTGCGGCCACCTGGGTCTCGACCTCTGTCAGGTAATCCACCGCCCATTTGATCGCAGAGATATCGGTGACCGGACCATGCCCCGGCACAACCTTTGTGTCTGCATCAAAGGCATCATAGACCGCTTGCATAGTATTGCGTGTGGCAATCAGATTGCCGTCAAGCAACCAGGGTAATGCTGGCGCCTGCGCCACAATAGAGTTGCCTGTCCACAGAACGTTGGCATCTGGCACCGACACGAATAAATCACCCCCGGTTTGTGCAAAACCAAAGTCTTTTATGTCCACCGTCACGCCGCCCAGATCAATTGTAATCGAGCCACCTTGCGAAACCAGAATATCTGCAGCAACGGGTTTTACGTCTTCGATGCCGCGGCCCTTGCCGAAGTTCTGGATCATAAAGGCTGTGTCTGCCTTGAATTGCGATCCGATATAATCAGCAGTATTGGCGTGCTGGATGATATCGACGGCCTCTGGGACGTAGAAATTGCCGTAAGAATGGTCGCCATGATAGCTGGTGTTCACAAGGTAACGAACGGGCTTGTCGGTCTGGGCGGCAATCAGGTCAAAAAGCTGCGCGTTCAATCGTGCATTGAGCATGGATTCAACAACAAGAACGCCGTTGTCACCAACGATAAAACCGCCGCTGGTGGCTATGGGATAGCCGGCGTCGGCCATATCGTCTGCGCCAGTGGGAATGACTGCGTACACCCCCTCGGCCAGTTTCTGACTTTCAAGCGTGACGGTATTGCCATCCCAAACAGGTTCTTGCGCAAGCGCGGCGCTGCCAAGGGCGGCCCCGGCAATCATGCCTAATATGATCTGTTTCATGTCCTGGTCCTTTCATTGAATTATCTGGACACAAGTTAGTAACAGTTCTATAAGTTAGCATAAGATACAAAATTAAGACATTACTGTTCTAATATGGAGAACTAAAAGATTGGGCCAGATAGAAGATCTGAGGCTGTTCGTTTTGATCGTCGAAGAAGGAAGCATTACCAAGGCTGCTGACAAGCTCAACATTGCCAAATCGGCGGTTAGTCGGCGGCTGGGCCTGCTGGAGGCCCGGTTCGAAGCAACCTTGATCGACCGCCAGCCGGGCACATGGCAGGTCACGGACGCCGGTCGCGAGCTTTTCCAGCGTGCAAGCACTGTTGTCGGGGAAATCGACGAAATCGCCGAGGACTTTGCCCAGACATCACACAGTCTTGCCGGACCGCTGTCGATTTCGGTCGCCCACGAGTTCGGGCTGGCGTTTCTCAGCCCGGCGCTGATCGCGTTCAAGGACCGGCACCCCGACATTCAGCTTAGTGTCACTTTTGACAACCGCACGGTTGATTTGGCTGTCGAGAATTTCGACTTGGCGATCCGTGTGACTGCGGACTTGATTGACGACACAAATGCAACCTGCATCGGCACGGCGCAGCACAGTATTTATGCCGCGCCCGGCTATCTGGATGCGCATGGCACACCTGCTACTTTAGGGGATCTGCAAGATCATGCGCTTTTGAATTATGGGTCACAAAAGCGTGGCGTCTGGAATTTTCGGGATTCGTCCGGACGTCGCAATCAGGTGACGTTTCGCCCGGTTGTCGGTTCTAACAGCGGCGCATTTCTGGCCGATGCCACCAAAGCCGGGTTGGGCATTGCACGTCTGCCCGATTTTGTCGGGCGTGCGCATTTTGAGGCCGGAACGATTGTGCGCGTTCTGAAAAACCAAGAGCCGTCGCCGCTGTATATTTACCTCATGTACGCGGAAAACCGGCGACCCAACAGGCGCATGCGCGTGTTTGCAGAGGAAATGACCAAGGTTTGTGCGGTCCATAGTGCCTGCCAAGACGGGTAAGGTCAGGCGGCTTCTGATCCGGTGCTGACGATGCGGCTGCCCGGTCAGGTATGTGATTTAATCTCGATGACATCCAGACCGGCCGCTTTGGCTGCCGTGACACCCTGGATCGAATCTTCGATCACCAGGTTTTGCATGCGTGGGACCCCCAGCATTTCTGCGGCCTTGGCGAAAATTTCTGGTGATGGCTTGGGTTTCAGATTGTCGGTTATCGCCACGATGTGGTCGAAACAGTCAATCAAGCCCGTCGCACGCAGCGATGCCTCGGCCACTTGTCTTTCGGCATTTGTACCAACGGCCAGCGGAAAGGTCAGCCCAAGTTGCCTGACCAGGGCTTCAGTTTCCGGGATCGCCATCACCCGATCACTGATTTCGACAAATCGTGAAATGCTGTTTTCGGCGGCGGCTTCAATGTCAAAGCCGCGCGCGCATTCACCGGCAAATTCCTGAAAGAGAGAACGCCGATCCAGACCCGTGCGCGCAAAATACCAGTCCCGGTCAAGTTGATATCCCTGATCTTCGGCCGCTTTTGCAAATGACGTGAAATGGACATTGGCACTTTCAACAAGTGTTCCATCGCAATCGAATATGAAAGCCTGATAGCCTTTTTTCAGAACGTCATTCAGCCATGTATCCGACGTAATTTCTGCGTTCCCCGCCGCTGTATGAAGCGTTGCCCGTATCATTTTTCAATATCCTTAAGTTGCGTCAGACAGCACCCGCACATGTATAACCGGGCGCCATCCATGCAGATGACAAGTGTTCCTATTCCAAATTGATCGCAAGAACCAATTGTAATGCTTTCAAATTCTGGAAATGTGGTTAGGCTGTCGGGACGTACAGAAACCTGGCAGTGGAAAACGACTGCTGGGGTCGTTCCCGCCACAAGTCGCAATAAAAAGCGCCGGGGAAACAAATATGGGGCCTGCTCGGCCCATTCTAGGGAGGAATATCATGAAAAAAATTACCACACTTGCGTTGACATCCGCTGTCGCGATGACGGCCGGTCTGTCGGCGGCGCAAGCCGAAAAACTGACGTTGTATTGCAGTGCTGACGACGAATTCTGCCAGGTCATGGCGCGCGGGTTCGAAGCGGCGACCGGCATTGACGTCAACATGACCCGGAAAAGTTCAGGCGAAACATTCGCGCAAATCAAGGCCGAGTCCAGCAACCCCAAGGGCGATGTCTGGTGGGGCGGTACCGGCGACCCGCATCTGCAAGCAGCGGAAGAAAATTTAACCATGGCATATGTTTCGCCGATGCGCAGCGAACTACATCCATGGGCGTTAGGCCAGGCAGAGGCAGCGAACGACAAGACCATCGGCATTTATCTGGGTGTCTTGGGGTACGGCTATAACACCGAGATTATGGCAGCCAACAATTTGCCGCTGCCGACCTGTTGGAAGGACCTGCTTGACCCGGTCTACAAGGGCCACATCCAGATGGCGAACCCCAATTCGTCGGGCACGGCCTATACAACACTTGCCACCATCGTGCAGATCTTCGGCGAAGAAGAAGGCTTTGAATACATGAAGGGCCTGCACGCCAATATCAATCAATATACCAAGTCCGGATCTGCCCCGATCAAGGCGGCGGCACGCGGCGAAAACACTATCGGCGTGGCATTCCTTCATGGTGTGGTGAAACAGGCGGTCTCCGGATTTCCGGTTGAAGGCGTGGCACCGTGCGAAGGTACCGGATACGAAATCGGGTCGATGAGCATCATCGACGGAGCGCGTAATCTGGACGAGGCCAAAATGTTCTATGACTGGGCATTGAGCGCCGAGGCACAGTCAGAAGCATGGAAAGTGGATTCCTTCCAGGTGCCGTCAAATGTCAGCGCTGAATCGTCGCCATTGGCGCCGGACCCTGCCACGATCAATCTGATCGACTATGACTTCAAGCTTTACGGTTCCAGTGCCGAGCGTAAGCGGTTGTTGAAAAAGTGGGATGACGAAGTGTCAATCTTGCCGCAGTAAACGCGTTGCGCAATGAAGTAACTAAAGAGGCCCGCCACCCGGTTCTGATCTTTTGGATCATTGTCGGGTGGGTCGGGTTCTTTCTGGTCCCATGGTACGGGGTCGAAGACGGTTTTTTCCGTTTTGAATGGCTGTTTGACGGCTATCCTTTTGATTCTGACTATGCGCCTGCCGCGTTTTTGCTGGCGCAGGGCAAAAAGCTGTGGCTGGCCCCGCTATTGTTGCCGTTGGTGGCAGCGCTGGCGGTTTTACGGCTGCGAAAATCGGATCCCGCCTATGGCACCATTCTGATTTCGGTGGGGGCCATCGGATTTTCCTTGCTGATAGCGCAGGGGTTCGGCATCGGTATCCGCGGCTTTAATTTTGCCTGGCTTACCGCGATTTTCGGGGATTTGGGCGACCGGCAATTCGGCATGGGTTATGGTGCTTTGCTTGTTGCCACCTCGTTTTTGTTTCTGTTTACGCAAGGCATCGCGGCGCGTGGGGCGGTGAATGGCGATGTGTTCGTTGTCAGCGCCATTGGCGGCATCATCGTCGTCGTCACGGTCTTTGTTTTCTTTCCCATCGCCAAAATGTTGATCGCGGCATTCATCACCGAAGATGGCGGCTATTCCATCAGTGTTTTCACCGCAAAGTTTTTTGATGATCGGATCTGGGGCCTGGGCTGCCTGCGCGGCGCGCGCTGTGGCGTGGCCTGGAATTCGCTGTTCCTGGCGATTGTTGTTGGCGTCGTCACCACCGCGCTGGGGCTGGTCTTTGCGCTGGTCGTGACGCGGTCCGGCTTTAAGTACAATCGTGGCTTGCGTGCGTTGACGGTTTTACCGATCATCACGCCCCCATTTGTAATCGGGCTGGCGCTGATCCTGCTATTGGGGCGTTCCGGGGCTGTCACAGTATTCTTTGCCGATCTGTTCGGTGTCCAACCGACCCGTTGGTTTTATGGCCTTCCCGGTTTGCTGATTGCGCAGACGCTGGCATTTACGCCAATTGCGTTTCTGGTGATGATTGGCGTGGTCGAAGGCGTCAGCCCATCTATGGAAGAGGCTGCACAGACCCTGCGCGCCGACAGATGGCAGACGTTCCGCACCGTTTCGTTGCCATTGATGCGTCCGGGACTGGCGAACGCATTTCTATTGGGATTCATCGAAAGTATGGCGGATTTCGGCAATCCGCTGGTGTTGGGCGGAAATTTCAACGTGCTGTCGACGGATATATTTTTCGCGATTGTAGGCGCGCAATACGATCAGGGCCGCGCCGCAGTGCTGGCGATGGTGTTGTTGTTTTTCACCCTTTCGGCGTTTTATGCACAGCGCGTCTGGCTGGGCAAGAAAAGCTATACGACCGTCACTGGCAAAGGCGATGCGGGTGTGCATCCGTTGATGCCCAAGCGGCTGTCGATACCGGTTTTTGCCATAGCGGCGATATGGGGCGCGTTTACCATCATTGTCTATCTGATGATCTTGTTCGGTAGCTTTGTAGAGCTTTGGGGCGTCGACAACTCGCTGACCTTCACGCATTACATCACGGCTTTCAAAGTCAGCTATAACGAATTTGGCATTCAGTGGATTGGATCGGCATGGGACAGTTTCTGGACCACGATCTATATTGCCGCAGCCGCCGCGCCCCTGACCGCGATAGTGGGGCTGATCACCGCTTATCTTCTGACCCGCCAGACATTCGCAGGCAAGAACGCATTTGAGTTTGGCACGATGTTAAGCTTTGCCATTCCCGGCACGGTGATTGGCGTAAGCTATATTCTGGCCTTCAATGTCCCGCCGATCGAAATCACCGGCACCGGGATCATCCTGATTATCAGTTTTATTTTCCGAAACATGCCGGTTGGCGTGCGGGCCGGCATCGCCTCGATGAGCCAGTTGGACAAGTCGCTGGACGAATCTTCGCTGACCTTGGGGGCCAATTCATGGCAAACGTTCCGACGGGTCATTCTGCCATTGTTGCGCCCCGCAATTCTGGCGGCACTTGTCTATAGTTTTGTGCGCGCAATGACGGCGATATCGGCCGTTATTTTTCTGGTCTCGGCCGAGTATGACATGGCGACAAGTTACATCATCGGACGGGTCGAAAATAACGATTACGGACTTGCGATCGCCTATTCCACAACGTTGATCATCGTGATGTTGGCAGCAGTCGGATTGTTGCAGATATTGGTGGGACGTACAAAAATCGGACGCCGCACGCAATTCGGCGCAGGAGAAAAATAATGGCAGAAATTCGCATCGCCAGCAAAGCTGCACCCGTGCGTTTCGAGCAGGTTTCAAAACGCTTCGGACGCGACGTCGTTGCGGTGGACGCAATCGATTTGTCTATCGAGGCGGGAAAACTTGTCACACTGCTCGGCCCCTCTGGTTGCGGCAAGACGACCACTTTGCGCATGATAGCGGGTCTTGAAATGGCGACCGAAGGCCGCATTCTGATCGGTGACAGGGACGTTACGACCTTGCCAGCGACCGACCGCGACGTATCAATGGTCTTTCAGTCCTATGCGTTGTTCCCGCATATGAGCGTGCTGGAAAACGTTTCATACGGGCTGACGTTTTCGGGGTTCTCGAAGGCCGAAACAAAGGACCGCGCGCTGGCCGGTTTGGATCTTGTCGGGCTCAAAGGATTCGATACCCGGCTGCCAAGCGAGCTGTCTGGCGGACAGCAGCAACGGGTTGCAGTGGCGCGTGCCCTGGTGCTGGAACCGCAAGTGCTGTTGTTTGACGAACCGCTTTCAAATCTTGATGCCAAATTGCGGCGACAAGTGCGCGAGGACATCCGGGCCATTCAAAAGGATCTGGGGCTGACGGTGGTTTACGTCACGCACGATCAGGAAGAAGCGCTTGCAGTGTCAGATGAGATTGTGGTGATGCGCAACGCCGCGATCGCGCAGATTGGTACGCCAAGGCAACTGTACGATTCACCCGTCGACCGTTTCGTTGCGGATTTTATCGGCGAGGCGAACATATTGCCTTGTGTGATCGACAGCGTCCAGAATGACCAGGCGACGATACTGGTCGAGAATTATCAGCATGTGCTGCCCGCACGCGGGCTGCAGCCTGGGCCTGCAAAACTGGCCGTGCGACCATCGCGATTGATCATGGGCGCTGACGGCGGCTTTCAGGCGCGGATTGCCAAGGCCACCTATGTCGGCGTTCGCATGGAGTATACGTTAGAGGCCGGTTTTGGTGCGATGTTTGCGGTGCAGGACGAAGTCGATGCGCCACTTGATGTGGGCACCGATGTGACTGTCGGGTTTGCCGCCAAGGGTCCGGTTCTTTTGCCCCAGGCCTAATTTGTCTTCGCGAAAGCTGTTTCCGAGATTTCGAGAAGTCGATCAAACACAACCGGCGTGCCAACCACCACCCGACCGCCATCGCGGATCATTGCGTCTGCATCCTGCGTTTCGACACGTCCGCCAGCTTCGGCGACAATCAACTGGCCCGCAAGACAGTCCCAGGCATTCATGTGTTCTTCGGAATATCCAAGCAGGCGACCCGCCGCGACATAGGCCAGTGACAATGCCCCCGATGCATTGCGATAGAACATCGACCCTTCGTCGACCAGCGCGGATACCAGTTTTACGATGCCCTGATCGTCCACCCGGTTTGAATATCCAATTCCCACGGTGCCCTGCGACAAAAGCCGCGCGTCGTCGATTTTCAAAGAAGTGTCTTTCAGCAGTGTCCCGTGCCCCCGGGTCGCAACGAATGTTTCCTGGTGGCAGGGGTCATGGATCACCCCAATCTGGGTGCTGCCGTCTTGTACACCAGCAATCACGACCGTCCAGGCCGCGATACCGTTGATGAAATTCGTCGTTCCATCGATCGGGTCAATGACCCAGGTAAAGCCAGATGTACCAACTGTGGGCGCGTGTTCTTCGCCGACAATTGCGTCGTCCGGAAATGCCTTGGTCAGCAATTCCCGGATCAGCAGCTCGACTTCGCGGTCCGCTTGCGAAACAAAGTCCTGGTGGCCTTTGTGATCTATCACCAGTTGATCCTGCGCGTTGAAATACTGAAGCGCCAGTTGCCCGGCCTGGTGGCAGATATCGATCAATATTTGTGTGCGGTCGTGCATTGTCATCCAATCCGATTTTGCTGTTATATCTGGCATTAAGGGGTTCGCGGTAACCTGAATACCCGTTTGGTTTCTTTCTGTTGGCAACAATTGATATCTACAGGCAACAGCATGAAATGTCTTTTATGGTCGCGTTGGTCGTTCGATGTGGCCCAAATTGTTCCCGATTTCATCGGACCTGCATCAAGTATTTGTCACGCCCCGTTGCAGGTTTCCAAGAACGTCCACGCCCTGCTGGTTGAAAAAATGTAACATGTCGATGAACACCCAGTTTTCTTTCAATTTGTCCCCTTCACGGCGATAAATGTCGATCACGCGAAATTCGCAGGCTTTGTCGCTGGGTGGCAGGCCCAGATAGCCCCCTGTCGGTTTCGCGGTGAAATTGGGCCATCCGAAAAATCCACCATAATGCCCTTCGGCAATGCGCGCGATATGGCCCGTGCCAGAGCGGTCGCTCAGGCCCGCACGAAAGGGACCCGCATGCTGTTGCGCATAGCGCGCAATCGTATAGGTCGCACCAATTCCGCCGGGACCCCACCAGATCATGTCGTCATGCCAACTGCGGGCAAGCTCTTCTTCCAGTGGCAGACCACTTTGCCACTGCCCGAGATCGCTGATCATCCGGTGAATGGCATCGCTGGTTTTTTGACCCTCGAATTCGTCTGCATCGGAAAACAGCAAAGCATCGTGTGGGGCCGGTCCAGGTTGGACCAGATGCGCAGCCGCCTGGTTGCCTAGTGGTGTGTATCCGGCCTGAAGCATGAAATGAGGGATATCGAAATAAAAAGCGGTTTCCGCGATCTTGCCATCCTCGACCCTGTGAAATTCGGCGTATCGCAGCATCGCGATTTTGCCGGTCGGCAGAATACCAAGCCAGGCGTTGTCAAACAGCCCCATCAAATGCCCCATCGAACAGACCCATACCGCACCGCCATCATCGATCAGATTGGTGCCTGCAAAAAATACGTCCATCCGGCGTTGCATATGTCGGACAGCATGGCGAAACGGCTGCCAGAAATGGCTAGATATTGTGTGGACATCTGTTTGCAGATGAAAGGGATGAAATCCGCGCCATATGTAATTTGTGGCCGTGTAGTCCCTTAGAACCTGGGTGATTCCATCACCTTCTGCTGCGTCCAAGGCATCCAGATAGTTTCGAATGACACGTTTTTCGGATTGAAAGTTCAACGTTAGCTTCCTTGATTCCCTGTGCCTTTTCAGTGGTCTGTGCCGGAAAGGCGATCTTGGTTTGCAAGCGTATGCAAAAACTCCTTGCAGGATCATGCAATCGACGTTTATCCTTTTTTGCAAACGTATGCAAAGCAGATCATTGATTTGTTTGGGGGGTTGCATGGCCGAAATTCAACTGCGCAATCTGTCAAAGCGGTGGGGTGCCTTCGTTGGTGTTGAAAATTTCAACCTGACGATTGCCGACCAGGAATTCCTGGTGCTGCTGGGACCGTCCGGCTGCGGCAAAACCACGACAATGCGCATGATCGCAGGGCTAGAGGATGCGACTGGCGGTGACATCCTGATCGATGGCAACCGGGTGAACGATCTTGACCCAAAGGATCGGGACGTGTCGATGGTATTTCAGTCCTACGCTTTGTATCCGAACATGAACGTTTACGAAAATATTCGCTTTCCGCTGAAAGTGCGCAAAATCCCGGAATCTGAACATAAAGAACGTGTGATGCGGGCCTCTGCGATGGTGGAGCTGGACGACTTTTTGCATCGCAAGCCAGCCGCGTTGTCTGGCGGGCAACGCCAGCGTGTCGCCCTGGCCCGGGCGATTGTGCGCGAACCGAATGTATTCCTGATGGACGAACCGTTGTCCAATCTTGATGCAAAACTGCGGGTATCTACCCGCGCACAGATCAAAAACCTGAGCCACGAGCTGAAGGTGACGACAATTTATGTGACCCACGATCAGATCGAGGCGATGACGCTGGCAGATCGTGTGGTCGTAATGAAGGGTGGCGTGGTGCAGCAAGTTGGCAGCCCCACGGATATCTACGACAAACCTGCCAACGCGTTCGTCGCCAGTTTCATCGGATCACCCGCAATGAACCTGGTGACCGGATCGATGTCCGGCGGCGCGTTTGAAGGCGGCGAACTGTCCGTTGCCGGTTTTGAGCGCCCGGATGGGGCGGTTCAACTTGGGTTTCGCGCAGAGGATGCGGAAATCGTGGCCCAGGGCGGTCAAATTCATGCGCCGGTTTACACCATGGAACTATTGGGTGACGCGACGATGATCACTGTGCGCGTCAACGGCGAACTGGTGTCCGTAAAAGCCGCCAAAGATTTCAGAGCAGAGATCGGCGAAATGGTTCGCATTTCTGTACCCAAGGAAATTTGCCATCTGTTTGAAGTGAAATCAGGTGCGCGAATAGGGGATTAAACCCCAATGGTAATCCCCGAAAAGGGGCTCAACACAGGTGCGGGCTTGCAAGACGCATCTTTTATGAAAACAGGGAGAAACTTATGTTTCTAAAAGCAATCACATTCGCAGGGGCGGTTTCGCTTTTGGGAAGCACGGCCATGGCGGGATGCGGCATTCCAGGTGGTAATGTCAGCATTTTGTCGAATGATTTTCCGGCGATCCAGGCCGTCACCGCGGCGGCTGCCGCATGTGCCGAGGATGGCGGTTCGATCGAAGTCAACCTGACCAAGGATCACAAGGACATCATGGTCGCGGCCTTGACCGCAAATCCGGCCCAGTATTCATCTGTGATCGTATCCAATTCAACATTGGTCACGCTGATGAACGGCGGGCTTGTCCGGCCGCTGGATGATCTGGTGGCGAAATACGGTTCCGGGCTTAGCAAAAGCCAGCTGATCACGGTGAACGGTAAAATCATGGCCGTGGCCTTTATGGCAAATGCCCAGCATTTGTTTTCGCGCACTGACGTTCTTGAAAAAGCCGGTGTTGACGGCATTCCGACGACATACGAACAAGTCATCACCGCAGCAGAGGCCATTCGTTCGGCTGACCTGATGGAATATCCTGTCGCCCTGAACACCAAAGCGGGCTGGAATCTGGCCGAAGAATTCGTGAACATGTATATGGGCACGGGCGCGGATTTCTTTGAGCCGGGCACAGCGAATGTATCGGTGAACAACAAGGATGGCGTCGCCACGCTGAACATGTTGAAATCATTGGTCGCCTATTCCAACCCGGATTATCTGACATACGATTCCAACGCGACCCAGGCAGAATGGGAAGCCGGCAATCTGGCATTGGCGACCATGTGGGGATCACGTGGCGGTGCGATTCTGGACGCCGAGGGATCCAACGAGATGGTCACATCCGGCACGGTTCTGACGGCCGCACCAACCTGGGGCAACAATGCGCGCCCGGCATCAACACTATGGTGGGACGGTATCAGCATTTCAGCCAATGTGTCCGACAAGGATGCAGAAGCAACGTTTGTTGCGCTGATGAACGGCATCTCTGCTGAGGTCGTGATGGCCAATAATGACGCGGCTGTCTGGTTGGTGAACGGCTATCAGCCAAGCCCGGCATCCGCTGGCGTCGCGGCAACTGCGGCTGGCGGGGCCGCACCCTATCCGATGTTGCCTTTCATGGGTGCGTTGCACACGGCACTTGGGGCTGAAATTTCTGACTTCCTGCAAGGCACAGAAAGCGCAGAGCAAGCACTGGCTGATGTCGAGGCGGCTTATACCGCTGCCGCCAAAGAGCAGGGCTTTTTGAAGTAAACGAACCGGGAAGGGGCGCGGCTCCTTCCCATTTTTTGGCAACGCAGGTTTGAGTGATGAAAAATCGCACCTTCTTTTGGTTCATTCTGCCATCGTTGATCACGATGTTGCTTTTCATTGCGTTGCCGATCGTGTCGGTTTTCGTGCAGTCGCTATACGTCGAACACAAGGCGGTTTTGATCGAAGTTGAAAACTGTGGGCCTTTTGGATGTACCCAGGAAGTGCAGGTTGATGTCGCAGAAACCGCGAAACTGAAAGAGGCCCGCCCACTGGGGCAATTCAACGGATTTGGAACCTATACCAACCGAAATCATCTGGCATTTGCCGAAATTGGCGAGGCATGGCAATCAAGCACCGGCGTTCGCGACCTCTTGTCCAAGGCGCTGAATCTGCCGTTCTACCGTGCCCTGGCCTTTACGCTGACGTATACTTTTGTTGTGACACCACTGGTGTTGGTGCTTGGCTTTTTCATCGCACTTGGCGTGAACAGTCTGCCGAAACGGATCAAGGGACCGACGATATTCGTATCGCTTCTTCCGATGATCGTGACGCCGCTGATCGGGTCATTGATTTTGTTTTGGATGATTGATGCCCAGGGCGTTCTTGGCGCGACGCTCCAGCAAATTTTTGATGACCCTTCACTGTCGCTCAAGGCGTCACCCAAACTGACGTGGATCATGCTTATGGTTTACGGCGTGTGGCATTCGGCGCCTTTCGCCTTTATCGTGTTTTATGCTGGTTTGCAGACGGTTCCTGCCGATACGCTGGAGGCAGCCATGATCGATGGTGCGTCGCGCTGGGAACGCACACGCTATGTCGTGTTGCCGCATCTGATGCCGTTGACTGTGTTCATTGCGCTGATCCAGTTGATGGATAATTTCCGGGTGTTTGAACCAATCGTGGGCTTTTCGGCGCAGGCCAGCGCGACGTCATTGTCCTGGATCATATTCAATGACCTGGCAGGCAGCGAGGGCCAGTTTTTCGGGTCGGCTGGTGCAACGTCGGTTCTGACAATTATTGGCATCAGTATCCTGCTGATTCCGGTGCTAATCCGCACCTGGCGCGATTTCAATCGGAAGGTGGTCTGATGTCTGACATTGCGCATCGCCGTTCCCCGGCGCTGAATGCCGTGATCTGGGGTTTTGTTGCAATCTGGATCATTGCCGCGGGTTTTCCGTTTCTTTGGACCCTGTGGGGATCGTTCAAGGTCCAGGGCGATTTCTTTTCAAAAGCTGACTGGACAAATGCCGTCACCGGCGTGCGCACACAGCTTGAAACCGGCGGGGCGTTTACCGGCAAGGGCTATTTTGGCGCGTGGATCACGAACGAGTTCTGGGTCGCCGCATTGAACACCGGCATCGTGGTTGTGTCCGTTGTCGTCATATCACTGACGCTGGGAACACTGGGGGGCTACGCGCTTGCGCGGTCAGGAAAGAAATACGCTTTCTACCTGTTGATGCTGGCCCTTGTTTTTCGCGCGATGCCGCATATCACGCTGGTCTCTGGTTACTTGCTGCCATTCTTTGAATGGAACCTTTGGGGGCATCTGCCGACGGCGATCATTGTGATGGTGGCCATCAACCAGCCATTTACGCTTTGGATGCTGCACAGCTTTTTCCTGAACATCCCGAAAGATCTTGATGAAAGCGCGATGGTGGACGGATGCACCCGGTTTCAGGCATTTCGCCATGTCATTGTTCCGGTAATGTGGCCGGGCGTGGTAACAACAGGACTGTTTTCATTCCTGTTGGCCTACAACGACTTTACCGTCACCGCGACGCTGCTGAGCCAGGCGAACCAGACGATGGTGCCAAAGATCGCCAGTTTTCTGGGGACAACACAAACCGAAGGCAACGTCATGTTTGCTGTGGCTGCGGTTGTTTCCGCCACAGCACCGCTGTTTGTTCTGGTGCTGTTCTTTCAGCGCCAAATTGTCAGCGGCCTTACAGCGGGGGCCGTCAAAGGATGAGCGGTACACGCCCGGAACAAGCCGTCCTGTCGCGCGACACAGATATGACCAAAACCGAGGCCACGCGCGCGGTGATCGAGCGCATGGTGGACGGCCTGAACGATCACCGTATTGCCGATATCGGCGAATTTTTCAGCCAGGGTTTCAGCTGGATGGGCAATACAGGCTGCGGCACCAAACACGGCATAAAAGAGTTTCAGGATAACTGGCAAAGACCATTCCAGGCCGCGTTTTCAGACAAGGTCTGCATCGACGAAGCCCGGCTTTATATGGGCGAATGGGCCGCAGCCTTTGGGCGGCAAGAGGCCATCCATTCCGGTGAATTCATGGGGCTGGCTGCGACCGGCAAGAAAATTCACATCCGATATATGGATTTTTGGAAAGTCGAGAACGGCAAGATCACTGATAATTGGGTGATGGTCGATTTCCCGCATGTACTCTCACAACTGGGTGTCGATGTTTTTAACGGTCTTGGCTGGGAAGCCTATGATCGCGGCGAAAAAACACCGCCCGCACCAAGGAAGACGTGATGACAATTGAATACCTGAAGCGTGGAAAACCTGATGCAGAGCGTGCAGAAGACGACGCCCGGACAAAAGCAGTGGTCGAGGAGACGCTGAAAGATATTGAGGATCGCGGCGACGCGGCTGTTCGTGATCTGTCGCAGAAATTCGATGGCTATGCGCCGGCCAGCTTCAAACTGTCGGATCAGGAAATCGCTGATCTGATCGCATCCCTGACGGACCGGGAACTGGCCGACATCAAATTTGCGCAGGAACAGGTGCGCAAATTTGCACAGGCACAGCGCGACAGCATGTCAGATATTGAAATCGAAACGATGCCGGGCGTGATCCTGGGGCACAAAAATATCCCCGTCCAATCCGTTGGTTGCTACGTACCTGGCGGGAAATTTCCGATGGTGGCATCCGCGCATATGTCCGTGGCGACGGCGTCAGTGGCGGGTGTTCCGCGGATTGTGGCCTGTACACCGCCATTCAAGGGCAAACCAAATGCAGCAGTGATCGCGGCCATGCATCTGGGCGGTGCGCACGAAATTCACGTTCTGGGTGGTATTCAGGCTGTGGGCGCAATGGCCATCGGGACGGAATCGATTGATCCGGTCCACATGTTGGTGGGCCCCGGCAATGCCTTTGTCGCAGAGGCCAAACGACAGCTATTTGGTCGCGTCGGCATCGACCTGTTCGCGGGTCCGACGGAAACCATGGTGATTGCTGACAACACAGTCGATGGCGAAATTTGCGCCACTGATCTGCTGGGGCAGGCTGAACATGGGTATAACAGCCCGGCCATTCTGGTGACAAATTCCCGCGCGCTGGCCCAGGACACATTGCGCGAGATTGACCGCATTCTGACCATTCTGCCCACGGCGGATACCGCGTCTGTCAGTTGGGCAGACTACGGCGAGGTCATTCTTTGTGACAGCTATGACGAAATGTTGGCGGTTGCAGATGACATTGCGTCTGAACATGTCCAGGTCATGACCGACCGCGATGATTGGTTCCTGGACAAAATGACCTGCTACGGGGCGTTGTTTCTGGGCGCCAGAACCAATGTTTCCAACGGTGACAAGGTCATCGGCACCAACCACACGTTGCCAACCAAAAAGGCCGGACGGTACACGGGCGGCCTATGGGTTGGAAAATTCCTGAAAACACATTCATATCAAAAGATTACAACAGATGATGCCGCGACTCTTGTGGGCGAATATGGCAGCCGGCTGTGCATGCTGGAAGGGTTCGTGGGCCACGCCGAGCAATGCAATATTCGGGTGCGGCGCTATGGCGGGATCAACGTGCCCTACGGCACCGGGGCACCGCATCGGGATGCGGCTGAATAAATGACGACTGCGGCGCAGAACAAATCGACGATCAGACCGCTTTTGGCGGCCTTGCGGGATGTGGATGCGGCTGCAGTGCGCGGTGTGGTGGATGATCTGTTTGCGCCCGGTTGTGTGGTCCGTATGTGCCACCCGTTTGGGGACCTGGCGCGGGAAAACTTTTTTGATACGTGTTTTGCGCCGCTTCTGTCAGCGATGCCGGACGTTGAACGACGCGACACGATATTGATGTGTGGGACAACGCGCGACGGGGCCGAATGGGTTGGCTGCTGCGGGTCGTATGTCGGCACATTTGTGGCCCCATTCCTGGATATTCCGCCGACCGGTCACGTGTCCCATATGCGGTTTCATGAATTCTATCGCCTTGTCGACGGCAAAGTGGCCGAGGTTCAGGCCATCTGGGATATTCCAGAACTGATGATGCAGGCCGACGCCTGGCCGATGGCCCCCGGCTTGGGGCGGGAATGGCATGTTCCGGCCCCGATGACCCAGGACGGATTGGCAGACAGCGCCCATTCGGACGAACATTCTGACCAAAGCCTGACCCACGTTCTGGATATGCTTGCGGCCCTGTCACGGCATCCGTCTGAACCGGCAGAAGCGATGGAACTGGAGCGTTTTTGGCACCCCAGGATGTCATGGTACGGTCCCGCAGGGATCGGCACGGCGCGCGGTCTTGCGGGGTTTCGCCACTGGCATCAGATTCCGTTCCTGAATGCCATGCCCGACCGGGGGCAGTTTGCAGGTGAAACGACCGCGCATTTCTTTGCCCAGGGGGATTATGTCGCCGTCACCGGCTGGCCCGATATGGCGCAGACCATCACCGGTGATGGATGGCTTGGGATCGTTCCCAATGGGCAGAAAATCACGTTGCGTTCCCTGGATTTCTGGCGCCTTGAAAGCGGCAAGATCAGGGAAAATTGGGTGTTGGTTGACCTGTTGCACGTCTTTGATCAACTGGGCGTGGATGTATTTGCGCGCTTGCGGGAATTCAACAAGGCGCGAAACATGGCCCCGTTAGATTTTCCGGTGGGAGGTACAGCATGAATTTTCCGACAACACCGTCTTTTTCCTTGGCCGGAAAGCGGGCGCTGGTCACTGGCGCATCATCTGGAATTGGGCAGGCCTGCGCCGTGGCGCTGGCAGAGGCGGGGGCGTCTGTCCTGTGTGCGGCGCGCGGAGCAGAGCGTCTGAACGCGACGGTCTCTTTGATGCAAGACAATGGGTGGGACGCATCCGCGCTGGCCCTTGATCAGGCGAACTTGCCGGCCCTTGAGGCTGCCATGCAAACGGCTTTTGATGTGGTGATCAACTCGGCCGGGATGGGGCGTCACCTGCCGGCGCTTGAAACCGAAATCGAAGACTTTGACACAGTGATGAATTTGAACTTGCGATCTGCGTATTTCTTGTCCGCTTATGCCGCGAAGGCGATGAAAGCGGCCGGGATTGCGGGGTCGATCATTCACATTTCTTCGCAAATGGGTCACGTCGGTGGCATTGACCGTTCGGTCTATTGCGCCTCGAAACATGCCCTTGAGGGGATGATCAAAAGCATGGCGATCGAATGGGGGCCACTGGGGATCCGTATCAACTCGATTTGTCCGACGTTCATTCGCACCCCGATGACAGCCGCGACATTGGACAACCCAGAGCGCGCCGCCTGGATCAACAATAAAATCAAACTCGGCCGTGTGGGCGAAGTCGAGGACCTGATGGGGGCGGCGCTTTATCTGGCGTGCGATGCATCCGCGATGGTGACCGGAACCCACCTGATCGTTGACGGGGGTTGGACGGCAGGCTGATGGCTGATCGCGTCACCTCATTGCAAGTGGCCGAGCGCGCGGGCGTCAGCCAGTCGGCTGTCAGTCGCGTGTTCACACCGGGTGCGTCGGTCAGTTCCAAGACCGCGCTAAAGGTGCGACAGGCCGCGATGGAACTGGGATATCGCCCAAATGTTCTGGCGCGGTCGCTGATCACCGGGAAAAGCCGGATCATCGGTCTGATCGTCGCCTATCTGGATAATTACTTTTACCCCCTGGCATTGGAAAAGCTGTCCAATTCGTTACAGGCGCAAGGCTATCATGTGCTTGTTTTCATGGCCTCTAATGACAGTCAGTCGACGGACCAGGTGATCGACGAATTGCTTGATTATCAGGTCGACGGGATCATCACGGCCAGTGTCGGCATGTCCAGTGATCTTACGGCGCGCTGCGCTGCGGCAGGTGTGCCGGTCGTGCTATTCAACCGCTCACAGGAGTCGACCGACCACTCGGCGGTCACTTCAAACAATTTCGCGGGTGGAAAATCCGTGGCGGCGTTTTTTGTCGCGGCGGGGCACCGGCGCATCGCCTATATCGGCGGTTGGGAAGGTGCCTCGACCCAACGGGAACGCGAAGCAGGCTTTCGCGACGGGCTGGCGGCGGCCGGCATGGTGCTGGCCGCGCGCGCGCTTGGTGAATTCAGGGTCGAGCTTGCAAAAGAGGTGGCGCGCGAAATGTTCAGCGCGTCAGATCATCCGGACGCGGTGTTTATCGCAACCGATCACATGGCCTTTGCGGTTATGGATGTGCTGCGCAGCGAATTGGGGTTGCGTATTCCACAAGACGTAAGCGTTATCGGCTACGATGATGTGCCGCCGGCTGCATGGGCGGCCTATGATCTGACAACGGTGCGCCAACGCGCCAATATCATGGTGCAGGAAACCGTGGCGCTGATGATTGACAAAATCGGCAATCCGGCGTCCGCGCCGCGCCATATCAAAATCGATAGCCCACTGATCATTCGAAGTTCCGCCAAAATTCCGGAAGGATGGCCCAAATGAAGGGTTTCGACGACCGTTTTACCGATTTTCCTGACTTCATCCTGGGGATCACTCAGGAAATATGGGAACAACGCAAAATTGCGACACTGCACGACTATTACGCCAAGGATATTCCCGTGCGGTCCCCCGGTTCCATCGTCATCGGCAATGAAAACGTCATCGGGGCGACGATGGCGACGCTGGCTGAATTTCCGGACCGACGGTTGTTGGGTGAGGATGTGATTTGGTCGGGAACGCCGGAAAAAGGGATGTTGTCGTCCCATCGCATCCTGTCGACAGCGACCCATCTTGGTGACGGCGTTTATGGCAAAGCCACCGGCAAAAAGCTGAAGTACCGAATTATTGCGGACTGCCACGCCATCAATAACCAGATCGACGATGAATGGTTGATCCGTGATCAAGGCGCGGTTGTGCGCCAAATGGGATGGGACGCCAAGCAATATGCCGTTGATCTTATTAAGCGCGAAGGTGGTGCCGACAATTGTGTGAAACCCTTCCATCCCTCAATTGACAAGCAGGGCCCTTACAAAGGGCGCGGCAATGACGATGCCTGGGGCGCCAAATATGCCGATATTCTAAACCGGATTATGGGCGCTGATTTAGGGGTGATCCCAGCCGAATATGATCGTGCCGTCACAGGGTTTTATCCCGGCGGGCAGGCATTGGTTTCCACCGATGGGGTGGACGGATTCTGGACAAGCCTGCGCGCCGCATTTCCATCGGCCACTTTTTCAATCAATCACCAGATCGGGCGCGAAGACCCGATGATGCCACCGCGCGCGGCAATTCGCTGGGGCCTGACCGGAAAACACGACGGTTGGGGCGCATTCGGCGACCCCACGGGTGCCGAGGTGCACGTCATGGGGATCAGCCACGTCGAATTTGGGCCATGGGGCATTCGGCGCGAATACACATTGTACGATGAAACGGTGATCTGGAAACAGATCGCACTGAAGACGGGATAGCAAGATGACGCCTGCAGAAATGGAACAGCGGATCGTAAGATATGGTGAATTGATCCCATGTAAAACGGCTTTTATCGACGCGCATACGCCGGGCAGCGATCAAAAGGAAAACTTTACGATCATTGGCGGCGGTGTCAGCGAAAGTGCGGATCAGCATGTCCATATTCGCGACACACCGGGGTTCAACATTGGCGCAGCCGGTCAACCACCAAAATGCCGCAACTCGTTGCACAGCCATTCAACAGCCGAGGTCTTTTTTGTTCTCAGGGGCCGGTGGCGTTTCTTTTGGGGGCGCTGGGGCGATTCTGGCCAGGTCACGCTGGAAGAAGGCGATATCATCAACATTCCGACCGGCATTTTTCGTGGCTTTGAAAACATTGGTACAGATTATGGGATGGTCATGGCGATTTTGGGCGGCGACGATGCCGGGGGTGGCGTCGCCTGGGCGCCGCAAGTGATCGAAGACGCAGCAGACCATGGGCTGGTCCTGGGTGACAATGGCAAGCTTTACGATACCAAGAAAGGCGCGCAATTGCCCAAGGGCGTTGGCCCGATGCCGGTCATGTCGCCCACCGAACTTGCGGCGATGCCGGAACCCACACCACAGCAGGTGATCCCCCGACATGTTGCCCGTTATCTTGATCTGATGGCGCTGGCGGCAAATGAACCAGTCCGGGTTATTGGCGCCAACGCTGTTTTGCCGGACAAGCCGGGCTTTGACGTGGATTTCATCACCCGAGGATCATTGAACGAAGCGCCGACGCAGTACGATCATCCGCTTGTGCTTATGCCGATGCGCGGACACTGGAAACTTTCCTGGGATGGCGGGTCCGCCACGCTGAACCCAGGTGACACATGTCTGTTGCCCAGTGGCTTTGCGCACACCATTCAACCCTCGATGACGGGTGAAGCCAGCCTTTATCGCGTCGTTTCAAACGATGACCCCGCCGGTCCCACATGGACCGCGCAGTAACCGATTTTGAAAGGACATTTGATGTCTAGGATCCTCACCTCGCATGTCGGTAGCCTGCCGCGCACCCAGAACGTTGTGGATTTCATATTCGCGCGCGAAAATGACGAACCTTATGATCAGGTCGAATTTGACGCGGCCATGACCGAGGCCGTCGAAAATACAGTCGCAAAGCAGGTGCGGGCGGGCATTGACATCGTCAGCGACGGTGAAACGTCGAAAATTTCATATGCGACATATGTCAAAGACCGCTACACCGGGTTTTCCGGGGACAGCCCGCGCAATGCGCCCGCTGATCTGAAAATGTTCCCCGGCTTCCTAAAGCGTCTGGCTGATGATGGCGGCACGCCGCAATATGCACGACCGATGTGTACCGGAGAAGTGAAATCCAAAGGGCAGGGCGAACTGCAAAAGGACATCAATAACCTCAAAGCGGCCATGGCAAAACATGGTGTCGCGCGCGGGTTTATGAATGCGGCATCGCCGGGGGTCATTTCGCTGTTCCTGCAAAATGACTATTACAAATCCCGCGAGGCTTATCTGGCAGCTTTGGCGGATGTGATGCGCGAAGAATATGAAACGATCGTGGCTTCGGGGCTGGATCTGCAACTTGATTGTCCCGACCTCGCACTTTCGCGCCACATGCTTTTCAGCGATCTTTCTGACGACGAATTTGTCCAGGTGGCCGCGTCGCATGTCGCGGCGTTGAACCATGCGTTGGTGAACATTCCAGAGGACAGGGTGCGCATTCACATATGCTGGGGCAATTACGAGGGTCCGCATTGCTGCGATATCCCGATGGACACGGTGTTTTCCACATTGATGTCAGCCAAGGCGAAATATGTGTTGTTTGAAACATCAAACCCACGCCACGCGCATGAATGGACTGTGTTCAGGGACCGCAAATCGGAAATCCCCGATACCAAGGTGCTTGTGCCGGGTGTAGTGGACACAACCACGAATTTTGTTGAGCATCCCGAACTGGTTGCGCAGCGTATTGATCGGTTCGCTGGGATTGTCGGTTCAGATCGGGTCATTGCCGGATCAGATTGTGGTTTTGGCACATTTGCGGGGTTTGGCGCCGTGGATCCGGATATCGCATATGCCAAACTGAAAAGCTTGTCCGAAGGCGCGGCCCTGGCGGGACAGTAGATCAACAATGACCCTGGTCTTCTTGCCTGGATTTATGTGTGACGCGCGGCTTTTCGGGCCGCAACTGGCGGCATTTCCAGACAGCCTGGTCGTCACCACCACAACCAAAGACACCATGACCGGCATGGCAAATGACGTGCTGGCACATGCGCCCGACAAGTTTGCGCTGGCAGGCTTGTCGATGGGGGGCATTGTCGCGATGGAAATCATGCGACTTGCGCCAGGCAGGGTAACGCGTTTGGCGCTATTGGATACAAATCACAGGGCTGAAACAGCGGATATAAAGGCGGCCCGCATGCCCCTGATCGAGGCGGTCCAATCGGGCAACCTTGGCGGAGTTTTGCGCGATCAGGTCATCCCCCAGTATTTGACGGATGGTCAGGAAAATCACTCGATATCAGACCTTTGCGTGGCGATGGGGCAGGATCTGGGGGCCGCGGCATTTGTGAACCAATCACGGGCGCTGATGGATCGGTGCGATCAGACGGAAACCTTGAAAGCCATTGATTGTCCCGCCTTGATTTTGTGTGGCGCGCAGGACCGGCTTTGCCCGGTGGCACGACATCAGGATATGGCCCGGCTTATCCCGCAGGCGACCCTGAAAATCATAGAACATGCGGGTCATCTGCCAACGCTTGAAGAACCTGCCGCAACGACCGCAGCGCTGAACCGTTGGCTACAGGCCTCATAATGCATTTCATATTTGGAACGGCAGGGTGTTGCGACGCTGACAGTCAGGTTGACTGCACAGCGGGCTTGCGCGCGTTTTGTTCGGTTACCGCGTCATCATAAGTCTTGCGGGCGGCATCGATGGTGGACAGGTTATCCAGCGCCCAATGACCCAAAGCGCGAACAGGATCGCGAAATGACTCGCCCATTGGTGTCAGTGTGTATTCTACCTTGGGGGGGATCGTCGGGTGATAGGTGCGATTGACCAGCCCGTCGCGTTCCAATTCGCGCAAAGTCAGACTGAGCATCCTCTGTGAAATTCCCAAATGCCTCTTTAGCTCATTGAAACGCAACGTTCCATATTGAGACAGCGAGATGATGACGAGAACGCTCCAACGGTCGCCGACCCGCGACAGAACTTCGTTGATGCGTTTGCAGTCGGGGCATTGTTCAGACCCTGGCATGTCGGTTCCCTTCTTGTGACCGAGGTTCATTATTGTGCCTTCTTGCAGCGGAAAACGGTTCTCCATATATCCTCGGTTATTAAAGTATACTGCACCACGCAGGTGCCGACAATAGGACCGAGAAAATGACCGATAGCACCCTAATAGAACAACTGAACTGGCGATATGCCACTAAGAAAATGGACCCCGACAACGCAGTGCCGCAAGACAAGGTCGATACAATCATCGAGGCTATCCGCATGGCACCAACGTCAAGCGGAACCCAGCCGTTTGAGCTGATCGTGGTTACAAATCCAGATAAATTGCGTGAGATTCGCAAAGTCGCCGGCGATCAGTCGCAGATCACTGATGGCTCTCATCTTTTGGTTTTTGCAGCATGGGACAATTACACAGCCGAACGGGTCGATGAAGTTTCGCAACTGATGACCCAGGAACGTGGCGAGTTGCCGATGCTGAACGCCTATTTCGAAAATCTGAAAACGAACTACCTGCCGCGTGATGCCCGGGTCAATTATGAACACGCTGCCCGCCAGGCCTATATCGCGTTGGGAATCGCGCTGGTCGCCGCAGCTGAACAGCAAGTCGACAGCACCCCGATGGAAGGTTTCGAACCAGACAACGTCGACGAAATCCTGGGCCTCAGGGCGCTGGGCCTGCGATCAGTCGTGCTTTTGCCGCTGGGGTATCGCGACCCGTCAGCCGACTGGCTTCTGCCCATGAAAAAGGTGCGCAAGCCACTTGAAACAATCGTGACCCAAGTCACCTGACAAAAAGCGGGCATTTGAATAGCGAATTCGAATGCCCGTTTATAAAACTGGCGCGCGCGATCTTGTTTCTGCGAAGCCCCTTCGACCATGCGGGATCATGATTGGGGGATGCGCAGGGTCACGCGGCTGCGCTGCTTTGGATATCACACATCGTCGGCCAGTTCAGGCTGGTCCTAAATAATCGCGCCGGAAGGCTGCTGAGTTCCCTTGTTGCCGCGGTTCAAGCCGTTTGCGGCAAGATGCTGGCGGCGGGGATATTGACGGTGACGGACCATGCTGTGAATGTCGCCCTGTTACAAAGTGGGTAAATGACAGGGATTCCAGATGAAATCGCAGGCGCGCGTAGTTGTTATCGGCGGCGGAATTGCCGGATGTTCGACATTGTATCATCTGACCCAGGAAGGTTGGAGCGATGTCGTTTTGGTCGAACGCAATGAACTGACCAGTGGCACGACGTGGCACTCTGCGGCGCAAGTGACCAACATTGGCATGACCCAAACAATGGTGGGGCTGAAATCACATTCCATAGCGCTGTACAAAACCCTGTCAGAGGATCCCGATTACCCGATCAATTACCACTATGCGGATGGCGGAATCCGTCTGGCAAATACCGCCGCACAGATGGACGGCTACCGCCATTTCGTTTCAGTGGCCAAAGGCATGGGTGTCACATTCGAAGTGATTGATGCGCAGGAATGTGCCCGCCGCCATCCGCTGATCTCGACCGACAATCTTTTGGGCGGGCTTTGGGACCCGTTGGATGGTGACATCGACCCCGCGCAACTGTGTCAGGCGCTGGCACGGCGCGCGCGCAAGGCCGGTGCACAAGTTTATCGCAATACTGCTGTCACAGGTCTGACCCAACGACCTGATGACACCTGGATCGTGCACACAGAAAATGGCGACATCGACTGCGAAATTGTTGTGAACGCATGTGGCTATCGGGTGAACGAAGTTGGCGAAATGATGGGTGTCCACCACCCAGTGGTGTCAATGGAGCACCAGTATTTTCTGACTGAACCAATTCAGGCCATCGCGGATGCCGGACACCGGATGCCGCTGTTGCGTTGTCCGATCAGTGACTACTATTGCCGGCAAGAAAAGAATGGCCTGCTGGTCGGTTTTTACGAACAGGATTGCAAAACATGGGGCATGGACGGGATTGACCCGCATTTTGTCAACGCGCTTTGCCCGGACGATCTGGATCGCGTCACAGACGTGTTAGAAGGCGCATTTGCGCGGATGCCTGCACTGATGGAAACGGGCATTCATACGATCGTCAACGGGCCGATCACCTATACGATCGACGGGGCGCCCCTGGTGGGGCCAATCCCAGGCAAACGAAATGCCTTTTGCATCATCGGACTTCGCGCGGGTCTGGGCGAGGGTGGCGGGCACGGCTGGCTTTTGGCCCAACAGATCGTGCACGGCGAAGCCTGTTATGACACATGGGTCACCGACCCGCGCAGATTTACCGGCCACGCCAATGTCGAACTGACCGCGCTGAAAGCGATCGAAGATTATCAAAACGAATTCCGCTTTCATTTTCCGCACGAACATCGCCCGGCCGGGCGGCCGATCAAAACGACCCCTCTGACACCGATACTGGCGGCCGAAGGGGCGGAATTCACAACCGTAAACGGTTGGGAACGGGTGGATTACATCAAACCCGCGCCGCAATTCAAGGAAACCCATAGCTTTCGTTTTAACGAAGTTTTCGATGTTGTGGCGCGTGATGTCGCGGCGGTGCAGGCGTCCTGTGGGATCAGCGAAATCAACGGTTTCAACCGATTTGAACTGACCGGTTCGGGGGTCCACCGCTTTCTTGACCGGATGATTTGCGGCCGTGTTGCACGGAAAAGCGGGCGCGTCGGGCTGGGGTATTTGCTGAACCACCATGGCATGCTTAAATCCGAAGCAACGATTGCAAATCTGCCGGATGGTCGGGTGTGGTACGGCGCGGCTGCGGCCGCGGAATTCCATGATATGGACTGGCTTGTGGCGCATTTGACGCCTGCGGATGATGTGCAGATACGTTCGCTGACCAATGATTATACCATCCTGGTTCTCGCAGGCCCAAAATCGCGCGATGTCCTTGCCCGTGTTAGCCGTGCAGATTGGTCGCAACAGGCATTTCCATGGCTCAGCGCGCGCCACTGTTTTGTGGGAATTGCGCCTGCTGTGGTGATGGCGGTCAGCTTTTCCGGCGAACTGGCATACGAAATCCATGTTCCCAACAATCAGCTATATGCGGCGTGGCTTGCCCTGCAAGAGGCCGGTGCGGCGCACGGGCTGCATGTCTTTGGCGCCCGTGCCGTCGATTCAATGCGCATGGAAAAGGGATACCTACATTGGAAATCAGACATCCTGACCGAATTTGATCCCTTTGAAACCGGCCTGGATCGTTTTGTTTCGCTGAACAAGGGCGACTTCGTAGGGCGCGATGCATTGGTTGAAAGACAAGGCAGCGAGATGCGCAAAAAACGGGTGACACTGCAATTGGATTGCGATTTTGCCCCGGCACATGCGGGGGCGGCAGTCCTGCATGATGGCGCTGTCATCGGGGCGGTCACGTCAGGGGATTGGGGCCACCGCGTCGGACTGAACCTGGCTTATGCTTTCATATCCCCCTGCCATGCCGGGCACGGAACCCGGTTGGACGTCGAGGTGATCGGAAAGACCGTTCCGGCAATTGTCGGTGAAAGCGTGCTATATGATCCCGATCATCTGCGTGTGAAAGGGTAATCCGCACCGATCCGGGCGCGTTTTGTTTTTTCGCGCCAGCAGCAAGCCATCGGTCGGCTAAATTGCAAAAAATTCATGTTGCCGGGCAAAGCAGTCACGCTTTGCCCGGCAAGTTTGATTATTCGGCGGGTGCGGCCTGGGCCTCATTTGCCTTTTCACGCATACCGTCGCGGTAAAGTGCCTTGGCCAGAGAAATGCACATCAAGCCCATGACCATAGTAAATGGCAGTGCCCCGATAATCATCGCGCTCTTTAGCGCCTCCATCGGGTCAGAGCCGCCATTGGTTTTGCCAGCGATCAGCAACGTGCCGATGACTGCAAGCAGGATCAGACCCCAAACAATCTTGTGTTTGTTGCCAACTTGCTGATCGCCCCCCGACATGATGGTGTTCATCACCAGAATGCCAGAGTCCGCCGATGTGACCAGGAATGTCATGATCAGCACCACGCTCATTATGGTGATCGCCGTCAAAAAGCCGCCTGACAGCATCTGGCCCAATGTGACGAACAGTTTCGCCGTATTGGATGCACCAAGGATGGCACCATCTGCGCCGCCAGCCAGTTCAAGGTCGATCGCTGTGCCGCCAAGGATTGTCATCCAGGCAAAACACACCAGTGCCGGGGCAAAAACGCACCCGATGATAAACTCGCGTACCGTGCGCCCACGAGAGATACGCGCCAGGAACAATCCGACGAATGGCGAAAACGCGATCCACCAGGCCCAGTAGAACGTTGTCCAGCCGGCCTGCCAGCCGAACTGACGCCCTTGTTCACCTGCTGCATAGGCTTGCTGTAGAATATCGTCAGACAGGTTTGCCGCGTCGCCCTCCAGCCCCGATTTGAAACCGTCAAACGATCCCCAGGCATTGGTGGCACCGCCACGCAGTGCATCGGCAAACGGTGCCGCCTCTGGAGGAAGACCTGCCGAGAATTCAGCGGGTGCCAGTGGTCCATATGCGCCAAAGTTGATCGACACAAAGTTGATAAGATAGTCCACCAATGCCGTTGCGTAAGTTGTCAGCGCAAACATGAATGAACCAAAGACCACAAAGGTCAGCAGCAGGATCAGTGACAGGACAAGGTTGAGGTTTGAAAGATATTTAACCCCACGACCGACACCAGACACAGCCGAAATGATCGACAAGCCCATGATCACCACGAGCCCTGAAATCAGTCCGACTGTATTGGGGGCGGGAACATCACCAGTCATGTCCATCATCCATTCCATACCGGTGATGGCATAAAGACCGTCGATGAATTGCGACACGCCAAAGCCAATCGTTACCGATACACCCAGGATGGTGGCAACCACACCAAGTATGTCAACGACGTGGCCCAGGACTCCGTTCATAAGCTTGCCAAACAGCGGCGTCAGCGCCGAACGGATCGTCAGCGGCATGTCGCGGGTATAGGCGTAGTAAGCCAGCGACAGACCCGTCACCACGTAAATGGCCCAGGCGTTAAAACCGTAGTGCAGAAACGTGTAACGATAGGCCGATTGCAGTGCCTCTTGGCTGTTTGGGGCGACTTCGCCTGACAGCACGACAGGGTTTGATCCCCAAAGACCCAGCGGTTCTGCTGTGGCAAAAACCATCAGACCAACACCCAAGCCGGCGCCGAACATCATGGAAAACCATGAAAAATTGGAAAACTCGGTACCCTCGCCAGGCCGGCCCATGACACGTTTGCCAGTTTGCGGCAGGGCGGCGACGATGAACAAGAAAAAGGCAAAAAGCCCGACGATGATAATGTAGAAGGCGTTGAAATCTTCCAAAAGCCGCCAGTTTAAGCTGCCAAGCACGCCATTTGCATTGGCCGGAAAGAAAAGCGCCCATAGGACCAGCGCGACCAAAACGCCTTTGCTTATTAGTGCTATTTCAAGGCTGTGCCCTTGATAAAAGCCGGAAGTGGCCCTTTGGACACTTACTTCCGTGAACGGTGGTTTGATTGACATCGTTTCCTCCCTATGTCACCAAATCTGGTTATTTTTAGTCTTTGCAGACCCGCACCACTTGTGCGTCTTCGCTGTTATAGCACCCTTTTGCGACATTGCGTCGCATCCCAAATTAGCCGATGATCTCCTCTATGCGGGTCAGGGTTGTCGTATTTACCGCGACGCCAGTAGCATTTGCGGCGGTTCGTTTCGTGCTTCTTCCGTCACCGGGAAGATGCGCACCGGGCTGTCCGTGGATTGCACCGACAAGATCGGCGATGCGGGCAGCGTATCCGCCACCGGCCGTCGCATCCGGATCAATCGCCAGAAAGAACTGACCTGTTTTTGGTGGCCCGCCCAGGGTGCCCGAAAAAGGCGAGGCGTTGATCCCAAGTGTCGCACCGGTCATTGCCGCGGCCATGATTTCGACCATCAGCGCCACACCGACCCCCTTGTAGCCCCCTGACGGTGCCATCGATCCCTTCAGGCCCACGTTTGGGTCGGTGGTGACATTGCCCTCCGCGTCAAGCGCCCAGCCGACGGGGATGGGTTTGCCTTCTCTGGCATGTTTCATCACCTCGCTTTTGGCGATGGTGCTGGCGCTTTGATCGATATGAACAGCGGGCACGCCGTCCGGACCCGGCGCTGCAATCGAAAAAGGATTGGTACCAACCACCGGAACAGCGCCGCCAGATGGGGCAATCGAGGCAGGGGCATTGGTAAATCCGATGCCCACCAGTCCCGCGCGCGCCAGCCGCCCGGTATGATACCCAAGCACGCCGCAATTATAGCTGTTGTGAATGGCCAGGCAGGCGACGCCCTGTTCGCGTGCCAGCGGGATCAACCGTTCAAACCCCATGTCTATCGCGGCATGTGCGAAACCGGTGGCCGCATCAACTGTCAGGGTCGCGGGACGGGGCTGGGCAAGAACCGGCACTGCGCTACCATCGACTTTGCCGCACTGAACGTGTTCGCAGTAGATCGGGATATAGGCCAGCCCATGGCTTGCCACGCCGTCTGCTTCTGTGGCCGCGGTTGCGACCGCCAAGGGGCGTGCATTTGCGGCTGTTGTACCCGCGGCCACCAGAGCACGGAACGCGATGTCTTCGATCTGGGCAAGGGTCAGGGTTTTGGTTTCGATCATGTGGTCCTCGGATCAGTCATTGTCTGAAACGCCTGCGCCCGCACCTTTTTGGCGGGATTCTTCGGTTGCAGGGGCATAGGTGCGATGCGCAAATCGGCAAAGGATTTGCCATGTGTCAGCGGTGGGCGTGGCCCGGCTTTGTCGGCGGTTTTGATCCGTGATGGTGCCACCCGCACGGATATCGATTTGTGTGACCTGAGCGGGGCATATGCCATCTATGGCCAGATTGTCGCCGTCCGTGCATACGACCGTGTCAGGCCACGTGATCGTGACCGTCGCGTTGATCTGGCGTGCTGCCGATGCCGCGAACGGTACCAGCATCGCGGGCTCTGCAATTTTGCCGATGCGGATGCTTTGGCTGTGCAGCATGTGGGCGCGATCAGAAATCGCAGCCCCAGTCACCAGCGGACAATGCGTCCCGCCATCTGCCGCCCATGGGTCGTGGCGCGGGTCCGGGGCCCATTCGGCCAGTGTGGCCCTATCAATCTGGTCCAGCAATCCTGCCAGCGCCGCGCAGCCATCGACGTCATGGGAACACAGCCACCGGGTGGCTTTGCCGGCTTCTTCGGCCAGACCCCAGGGATAGCGGGCACCGCGCGCGGCCTTTTTGGCGGTTGTTTCGACTTCGTTCAACGACAGGATCATTGGGCGCGCTCCGGGTACACCCAAAGGTCGCAATTGGCTTGGGACAGATCATCGGGGTAAGGCGCGCCGGCATACATGCAAATGCGCACCCAGCGGTCGGATCGCGGATCGAAATGCGTCGCCCCAAAGAACGACAGTTTGGCACGCAGCATATCTATCGGAAGCACGTCGTCGCCAATCGTGTTGTCACAGATTTCGCCATATGGCGCGATCCGGCTTAACTGTGCACGACGCACGGCGTGGCGATGTTCCGGGTGGCGCAACAGGAATTCGGCCACTTGTGTGTCATTGTCCCATTTGGCCAGGACGGTATAGGCGGCGGTGGCATCGCGGGCTGGTGCAAGCGGCTGCTCGTAATCGGCAATGGGTTCGTCGAAACGTTCACCCATCCTTGGCTCGAGCTTTTCCTGGGACACATACCATGCGCGTGCACAGTTCTTTTTCGCGTCCCAGTCGATTTTCAGTGCCCACCCGAAACTTGTTTCAATCAGTTTGCGCACATCGCGTATTGGCATCGCGCCATCGATACGGAACGCATCCGTGTTGTCGTCGGCCATGCATGCAGCCAACCCATCGACAAGATGTCCGTAAGGTTCAAGTATGAGAGAGGCCAGCAACTCTTGACCTTCTTCGCTTAGCGCCTCGTCGGCCCAACCCAACAGACTGTCCCAGGGATAGGGGTCTGACAGGTCTTGTGTCGCAAGTCTGGATTCCAGCGCCGCAAGGTCATTGCGCAGATGCGCCAGTTTGTCGATCTGGATGGGATGCTGCGAGTGCCAGTTCGCAACCGAGGCATTGCTGCGCCCCAAAATGTCAAAAAACGTGGCGATGTCTTGTTGTGTTGCGGTTTTGATTGACCGGACCCGCGCAATCGCTTCTTCGCGCACCATGATCCAGTTGTTGAACAGGACCGGGTGGTTGATGATATATGGTGCCATCCCAAGCCCGGTCGAGTTGCCAATCCCCAGGCGCCGCGCAATGACCGGATCCAGTCTGATCGCAGTGGCGCCGCCCTTGACGTGGGCCATGTGTTCAATCAATTCGCGCACAAAATGCCGGATCAGATAGACCGTCAGCATTTCGACCTGAAACGGCACATGCATTGCCGGCCTGTCTGCGATCACCTCGCGGTCGGCTGCACCAAATTTGCCGGACCCATAGACCGCGGTGGTGCGCATAAGATACCCGACCTTGTCGATCTGAACGGGATCAGGTTGTTGCCCCTTGGCCAGCGCTTCCACCACATGCGCCCACAGACGCACGGACCGGTTGGCGCGCGCAAGCGTCAGTTCGCGTTCACTGATCCGGCCAGCTTCCTGCAGGGGAACATTCTGCGCCAGGCGGTCCAGATCCGCCACATCAGGAATGCCGTCAAACAGGGTAAATGTCGCATCCCAGGCTTGGGCAATCACCCGGTCGGATCGCTGATCATCTGGCAGGTCATGGGCAAAGGCAATCAGCGAATAGCTGTGGGTTGGCCCGTGTGCGGTGTAAACCGCGCGGCCGACGCCCGCATCATCAATGTCAAACACGGGTCGCGAGAATTGCCAGCCCTCTTGCGCCATGCGCCGGGTCAGAATGCGCATGAAACTGAGGCGCGACTGATGCAGGGACCCCAAGCGTTTCAGCCGCATTATTTGGGACGGGTCCCGGCGGGCGATATGCGGGGTTGCGGACACTATTTCGCCGCCGCCCGAAAGTTTTCGTCATAAAAACGATACCAGTTGCGCCCCATGATGCCGGAAATTTCGTCGGGCGACATGCCAACGGCGGCAAGCCCGCCCTCGATGTTCCCAAAGTCACGATTGTCTTTGAACCATGACGGCATTTCAGGGAAACCCGGCGCGGCAGCGCTGCCTTCGCCATAGTCGACTTCCTTGGACCACCGACCAACGCGCATCCATTCGACAACGCTGTCTGGGTGATCCTGGCACAAGTCCGATCCGATCCCCAGATTTTCGGCACCATAGCGATCGCAACAGTCGGCGATCATCTGACAAAAGCTTTCAAGGGTGCAGTCAGACTTGTTTTTCAGGTGGTGAGGATAAAGCGAAAAGCCCACCATCCCGCCATTTTCCGTCACAGCGCGGATGACGTCATCCTTTTTGTTGCGCAATGCGGGCGACCAGTCATATGGATTTGCGTGAGTGATGGCGATTGGCCGTTCCGAGATTTCAGCAGCCTGAATCGTTGACTGATCGGCCGAATGGCTCATGTCGATGACAAGCCCGACGCGATTCATTTCCTTGATCACCTGTCTGCCCATGCGGGTGATACCGGTGTCATGCGTTTCATAGCATCCCGACGCCAGTAAGGACTGGTTGTTATAGGAAAGCTGCATAAAGCGGACGCCCAGGGCATGTAGGATTTCAACCAGGCCGATATCGTCTTCGATGGGGCTTGGATTCTGGAAACCAAAAAAGATGGCCGTGCGCCCGGTTTCGCGGGCCAGGTCAATGTCGCTGGCCCAGTGCCCACGCATGATCAGATCGGGAAACTGTTCAAACCAACGGTTCCATTTTTCGATGTTCAGCACCGTTTCCCGAAAAGTCTCGTGATAGGCGATGGTGACATGGACCGCGTCGACATCCCCCTGGCGCATCTGGCGAAAAATCTTTTCCGACCAGTTGGCGTATTGAAGATTGTCGATCCGCATCACGCAGGCGTACCGGCGCTGATATATGCCGTTTTGACCGTGGTATAGAATTCGGCTGCGGCCTTGCCCTGTTCCCGCGGCCCATAAGAACTGTCCCCACGTCCGCCAAACGGTACATGATAATCCGTACCCGCCGTTGGCAAATTGACCGTGACAACACCGGTGCGGGCGTTTCGGCGGAAATGGGTGGCGCGCGCAAGGTTGTTGGTGACAATGCCCGATGTCAGCCCAAAATTGGTGTCATTCACTGTGGCGAACGCTTCGTCATAGCTGCCCACCTTGATCACCGATGTCAGCGGTGCGAACATTTCTTCGCGATTGATCCGCATCTGATTGGTGGTGTTCACAAAGACACCGGGCGACATGTAATACCCGTCATGGGGCATATCGAGCTGCGCGCCGCCACAGGCAAGTTCGCCGCCTTCTGATTTCCCCAGCGCGACATAGGCCAGGTTTTCCTTTAGCTGCTGTTCGCTGACAACGGGACCCATCTGGGTGCCTTCGTGCTGTGCATGCCCGACCTTCATGGCCTTGGCGCCGGCCACCAGTTTTTCGACGAACGCGTCATGCACCGCTGCGTGCACGATCAGGCGGGATGACGCCGTGCATTTTTGCCCGGTGCTGCCGAATGCACCACCAAGCGCGACGGACACCGCAACGCTCATATCGGCATCGTCCATGACGGCCAGTGCGTTCTTGGATCCCATTTCCATCTGCACTTTGGTCAGGTTCTGGATGGCGGCTGTGGCGATCCCCTTGCCGACGGGAACCGACCCGGTGAACGAAATGGCATTGACCCGCGGGCTTTCGACCAGCCTTTGCCCAATTGATCGTCCTGATCCCATGACCAGTGAAAACAGGCCGCGGGGAATATCCTGTTTTTCGATGATCCGCGTCAGTTCAACAGCCGAAGCCGGCGTGATATTGGCCGGTTTCCAGACAACGGCATTGCCGTAGCACAAGGCAGGGGCAATTTTCCAGGACGCCGTTGCTGTTGGAAAGTTCCAGGGCGAAATGACGGCGACAACCCCGACGGGTTCGCGGCGGATATCAATTTCGATCCCGTCACGCACACTGTCGGCATTTTCGCCGGTCTGGCGCAGACATTCGGCCGCGTAAAAAGTAAAGAACTGGCCCGCGCGATAAACCTCGCCCTTGCCTTCGGCGATTGGCTTGCCTTCTTCGCGGCTGAGGAGCGTCCCCAATTCTTCGGCGCGTGCCATCAACTCATTGCCGATGGCCATCAGCACGGCCTGTTTGCGTTCCAGACCGTAGGCGGCCCATTCCACCTGCGCCTGACTTGCGCGATCCAGGGTCGCGTCAAGCTGGTCGGCACTGGCCTGTGCAAACATACCAATCAGATCGGTAAGATCGGACGGATTGCGGTTTTCGATTTCGCCTTCGCCCGTGACCCAGTCACCGGCGATTAGATTAAGTTCCGTCATGGACATGCCCGCGCCTCTCAATTGTCACCCCGTATAGTGGACTTCGCAGATTACATCAGTCAAACTCAAATAAATGAAACAAATTTCAGAATTTTTGAAGTATGGCCATTAAGATAGAGATGCTGCGTTGTTTTAGTACGGTGGCAAAGACCGGCAATCTGTCGGATGCGGCCGTCCGGCTGGGGCGCACGCAATCAGCGGTGTCAATGACGCTGAAGCAACTGGAAGACCACCTGGGTCAGCGGCTGTTTGAAACCGAACGCAAGAATCGCCTGACGCCTCTGGGAGAAGATGTTTTTGAATTGGCGCAGAAGCAGTTGCAGCGCTTTGACGAGACGGTCTCCGCCATTGAGACAACGGCGCACGCGCCACATGGCCTTTTGCGGATCGCTTCGGTGCCATCTGTGGCCGGGCTTGTATTCCCGAGCGCGATCGAAGAACTGACATACCGCCATTCGGGGATCAGGGTTGAACTGCGCGACACTGACACCGAACAGGTCATCGACGCCCTTCTTCGTGGCCAGGTTGATCTTGGCGTCGCGTCCGGGCGGCACAGCCTGAATGGCATTCACACAGAGGTCCTGTTCCAGGATACATTCGGTCTTGTCAGTGCCCCTGATCATCCCCTGGCTCTTGCTGACGACCCACCGCAAATTGATGACGTTCTGGCGGCCAATTTCATCAGCAATAATTTGTGCAATTTGATCGGGGCACCGGAACTTCGTACGGCGCTGTCGGGTTCGCGCGTGATGGTCCATAATACGCTGTCGCTGATCGGTATGGTGCGGACCGGAAAATGGGTCACGATCTTGCCGCGGACCGTCGCGCAGATCATACCCGAGGAATTGGTATTTCGCAAAGTGACGGGACTGGCCGAACAACGCCCCGTTTCTCTGTTGACCAGGCAAGCGGCCCGCCAAAAGCCGTGGGTAGACGAACTGTGTGACATTGTCCGGCAATTCGATTGGCCGGGCGCGGTACTTTCACCCTGAACGGTCGGGAACGGTTGCGTGGTGTCCCGCCAGATGGGCGGCGCCCGCTGGTTTCCGTGACCTACAAACTGGTGGTTGATTGCTGGCGTAAGCCTGATTTTTTTGCTTTTACACCAGTCGTGACGACAAAAGGTCGCCGGTGCGCTGCAACAGTTGGGACCCAATCAACGAAAAGGACGTGTTGACCTGTTTTAGCGCGCGCAGGGTTTCCTGGTGAATGGCACTGGTTTCAATGCTTTCCGGCAACCCGTCACGCAACCGCGCGAGGTGCAGCATCTGCAATTCGTGTTCGACATCACGCAGGGCGTCTTTTTCGGATACCAATGTGCGGGCGGCATCGGCGTCACTGGTCATCAGCACACTAAGTCCCAATTGAACATTGATCAGTACCCGATCATGAAAATCCGCGATTTCCTGCTGGCCAGGTTCGGAAAATTGCAACCCTTCGCCATGCAGACGTCTGGCCATTTTGCGCATACTGCGTGAAATCGTATCCGAGGCCGCTTCCATCCCGACTGCGATTTTGGCGAGATCGACGGCCTCGGCGTCCAGGACATCATCGTCGCTGTGTTTGGCCAGTGTGGCCAGAAACATTTTCAAATCGTGATGCAACTTGGCAATGAACGCATCGTTCTCTACCAGGCTTTCAGCCTCTGCGTCGTCCCAGGTGACAAACAAACCCCCGACTACGCGCAGCATTGCCTCCAATGTTTCACCGATCCGCAATACTTCACGCCTTGCCAGTGCCAGTGATCGATCCGGACTTTTCAGGGCCGTTGGGTCCAGTGCGCTGATCGGGCCGCGCACATGGGTTGTTGCAGCATCAGTCGGGTGTACCGCAGTCGCCATTTTGTGCAACGCATTGATGAAAGGAAGCGACACCAGGCACAAAACCAGATTGAACAGAACATGCAGCATGATGATCTGGTCTGCCAGGCCAGCCCCCAAATAACCCAACCAGGTGTCATTTCGTGCAATGATCATGGCCAGAATCGCCGCACCGGCCCCGCGCAGGATCAGGTTCGCGGTTGTTATGCGGCGCACGTCGACGCCCGCCCCCAGGGTCAGCACCGTTGCAATCAACGCACCGCCAGCATTGGCACCCAGCACCATAATAGTCGCCGCCATTGGCGTCAGCACCGATTGCCCTGCGAGGGTAACGAACAGCAATATGGCCGCGACGCTGGAATGCATGCCCCATGCAATGATGCCGCCGATCAGGAAAGCAATTGACAGATCACTGCTGAGTGCATGGATTGTGGCGGAAATTTCCGGGTTGTCGGAAATTTGCGCGGTGGCCGCGCGCATCAGGTCCAGCGACAGAAACACCATTCCCAGCCCCACCAGAATGCGACCGGTCTGGCGCGCACGGCCGGATCGACCCTTGAGATACAGCGCAACACCTGCAACCAGTAACAGCGGCATTAGGAACGACCAGCGGGCCACCAGAATTTTGGCGACAATGGCCGATCCGACATCGGCGCCCAGAATGATCGCGATGCCAGCGGCGGTGCCGATAGTACCGGCGGTTACAAACCCGGCAATCAACATTGCAACTGCCGTCGAGCTTTGCAGAAAAATGGCAGACGCAGCGCCGGTCAGGGCCGTCTTGAACCGGTTTTCGGTCGAATGACGCAGCCATCTGCGCAGATGCAGTGTAAAGGCGCGTTCAACGCCGGTTCGGATCTGGCGAACCGCCCACAGCAAAAGGGCAACCGCCGCCGCCACGTTGAGTATCATCATCAAGGCACTGTTTTCGATCAATTGTCACCAAATGCTGAATTAGAATATAACTGCAACGTTATCGGTAGCGATTCAAGTCGTGGCGCGCTCGGCCAGGATATTTTGTACGCGCGCGGGGTAATCGGAGATAATCCCGTTGACACCCATCTCTGCCATGCGCCGAATGTCGTCAAGTTTATTCACCGTCCACACGTTGACGTGTAGACCCAGCGCCTGGGCCTGTTTCAGGTCCTGGGATGTCAGGTCCTCGAAATAGGGGCACCAGACCTGGCCGCCAAGATCGCTGATCGTCTGGGGCAGGCTGTCGTTGTGATCGCTGCGTCTGGCCCCGTCCATCCACGCAGAGCCATCAATGATATTTGGTTCCATCGATGTTCCGTGGCTACGCATCAGTGTCAGATACCCGCGTTTGACATCCGGTGCGTATGCCGCACATGCATGGATCACCCGCCAGTCAAAACTTGACACAATGCAGCGTCGGGTCAGGCCGTGGGCTTGCAGCATATCCAGCACATCGACCGCAATAATGTCCGGTGGATCATTGATTTCGGGCCGCAAGGCGTGGGATTTGATTTCCACATTCAGCACCAAATCGGGCTGTGTCGCCGCCCATTCGCAGAAGGTGGCAAATGTCGGTATGCGTTGCCCCGACAGCCGCGCCTGATCTGAAAAACGCGCTGCATATGCGGTGCCGGCCCGGGTTGCGCCAATGTCCAGCTGCGCCAGTTCTTCTGCTGTCATATGCAGCATCAAGCGGCGTTCATCAGCGATCCATGCGCCTTTGCAGTCGCGTGTGAGCGCAGGTGCCACATAAGGGTCATGTGCCACAACGGGTACGCGACCCGCGATATTCTGTACATCAATCTCGACCGCACTGACGCCGATGTCACGTAAATACCGGAAACCCGCCATCGTGTTTTCCGGAAAAATACCCCGCGCACCGCGGTGCCCGAAAACGGTAATGTCCAGCGGATTTTCGGCAGCGCTCATCAGAGACGCTCGCCGGTCTTTGGGTCAAAGAAATGGAAGTTCTGCGGATCAATGCCAAAACGAATGTCTTGACCGGCCACGGCGTGATGGACCCCGGCAAGGCTGATCGTGAATGCACCATTCGTGCCGTCCAGCCGTCCATGCAACAGCGTGTTAGCCCCAAGAGGTTCGCCCATTTGAACACGAACTGACAAGGGGCCGTCAGGGTCTGCAATCACATGTTCGGGTCGGATACCGGCGGTGACGGGGCCATCAATCCCGCTGTTAACGGCCAGGGACGCATTGCCGACTTTCAAGTTGCCGTTTTGCACAGTGGCATCAAAGACGTTCATCGACGGGCTGCCAATGAACTGCGCCGCGAACAATGTTTTCGGCTGCTCGTATACTTCCAGCGGTGTGCCGATCTGTTCGGCGCGCCCTGCGTTCATCACGATCATTCTGTCGGCCATGGTCATCGCCTCGACCTGGTCGTGGGTCACGTAAAGCGAAGTGATCCCAAGCCGGTTTTGCAGATCGCGAATTTCCAGACGCATCTGAACCCGCAGTTTTGCGTCAAGATTTGACAAAGGTTCATCAAACAGGAAAACGGCCGGTTCACGTACAATGGCGCGCCCCATGGCAACCCGTTGACGCTGGCCCCCTGACAGATCGCGCGGCCGGCGATTCAGATACGGTTCCAATTGCAAAAGCTCGGCCGCTGCCTGGACTTTGCGATCGATCTCGTCCTTGGCCATTTTGGCGATTTTTAACCCATAACCCATATTCTGGGCCACGCTCATGTGGGGGTAAAGTGCATAGTTTTGAAACACCATGGCGATGTCACGGTCCATCGGTTCCAGATCGTTGACACGTTTCCCGGCGATACTGATTTCGCCCTCGGAAATGCTTTCAAGACCGGCAACCATGCGCAGCAGGGTTGATTTTCCGCAGCCTGACGGGCCAACGATGACAATGAATTCGCTGTCCTGGATGGTGGTGCTGACCCCATGGATCACCTCGACCGAGCCAAAGCGTTTCTTGATGTTGTCAAGTTTTACAGTTGCCATGCGGTTCTCACTTTTCGCTGTCCACGAGTCCGCGGATAAAGAGTTTCTGCATTGAAATGACCACAATCACCGGCGGGATCATCGCCAGGATGGACGCGGCCATGATCACCGGCCAGTCGGCAACATCGTCACCTGACGGGAACATCTGCTTGATGCCCATCACAATGGTGTTCATTTCGGGATCAGTCGTTATCAGCAACGGCCACAGATACTGGTTCCAGCCATAGATGAACAGGATCACAAACAGGGCTGCGATGTTTGTGCGGCTCATCGGGAAAAGGATATCCCAGAAAAAGCGCATTGGCCTGGCACCATCGACGCGGGCGGCTTCGGCCAGTTCATCGGGCACGGTCATATAAAACTGACGGAACAGGAATGTTGCCGTAGCCGAAGCGATCAGCGGGAAGATAAGCCCGCCATAGCTGTTGAGCATACCAAACCCGGCGATGACTTCGTATGTCGGGACGATCCGCACCTCGACCGGCAGCATCAGGGTCAAGAAAATCAGCCAAAAAAAGATCATTTTTCCGGGAAATCGAAAATAGACGATCGCAAAGGCCGACAAAAGCGAGATGATGATTTTGCCAACGGCAATCCCGATGGCCATGACCAGACTGTTAAACAGCATGGTTGCCACAGGGACATTCACCCCCGAAAAAAGCGCCTTTTTATAATTGGTAAAGAACTGATCACCGGGCCATAGCGGCATCGGCGGGCGCACAATTTCGGGTTGGGTCACGGTTGACGCAACAAAGGCCAGCCAGATTGGAAAGAACACGATCAGCACGCCAAAGATCATGATTGCGTGGTTCAGCCACAGGCTGGCCCCGCGTTTTTCGACCATGCCGGGCGGGGGTTCTTTTGACGGTTTTTTGGTTGTGTCGCTCAATAGTGCACCCTCCGTTCAACGAACTTGAACTGAAAGACGGTCAGCGCGCCGACAACCACCAACAAGATAACCGACTGCGCCGCGGAAGAGCCAAGATCCTGGCCCACGAACCCGTCTGAAAACACCTTGTAGACAAGGATTGTTGTCGATTGTTGTGGCCCGCCAGAGGTGATCGTGTGAATGACGCCAAAGGTTTCAAAGAACGCATAGACGATGTTGACGACCAGCAAAAAGAACGTTGTTGGCGACAACAGCGGCAGAATGATTGTAAAAAACCGACGCCAGAAATGCGCGCCATCTATGGCTGCCGCTTCGACGACAGATTTCGGGACGGCCTGAAGCGCTGCAAAGAAAAACAGAAAATTATAGCTGATCCGCCCCCAGGCGGATGCAACAACAACCAGACCCATCGCTTCGCCGCCGTTCAGTACATGGTTCCAGTCATAGCCAAGATTGCCAAGATACCATGACACAATGCCCACACGGGTGTTGAACATGAACAACCACAACACACCGGCAATTGCAGGCGCCACGGCGTAGGGCCATATCAGCAGGGTTCTGTATACACCGGCACCCTTGATCAAACGATCAGCCACCACCGCCAGGAAAAGCGCGGGGATCATCGACACAAGCGTCACCAGCGTCGAGAAAACCGCGGTGGTTAAAAACGAGGCGCGATAGAAAGGGTCGGACAAAAGGAATTTGAAATTACCCAGCCCGACATATTGCATCGACAGGCCAAACGGGTCCGGGATGAACAGGGATTGCCAGATCGCCTGACCGGCAGGGTAAAAGAAAAAGACTGCGGAAATGAAGACCTGCGGCGCAATCAGGCACAGGGGCAAAATCCAGCCCTTAAAAGTGACTCGTTTTTCCATAATTCATTGCCTTGCAGTTGAAACGGGCGGCCACAACAGGCCGCCCGCCGCAGGGAGAATTAGCCGTTCGCTTGTTCAAAGCGACGCAGCAGCAGATTGCCGCGTTCTACAGCGCTATCAAGTGCTTCCTGGGCTGTCTTGTCACCAGACCACACACCTTCGAGTTCTTCGTCGATGATGCCGCGGATCTGATCAAAGGACCCAAGCCGCAACCCTTTTGAATTGGCCGTCGGTTCATTCGTTGTCATCTGGATCACAGCGATATCCGTGCCTGGGTTTTCCTCGTAAAACCCGGCAGCGCGTGTTGCTTCACCGGCTGCGGTCGTGATTGGCAGATATCCGGTATCCTGATGCCATTGTGCCTGAACCGGGCTTGAAGACAGGAACGACAGGAACTGCGCTACACCTTCATAGTCAGCGGCTTCGTGACCTTCCATGACCCAAAGCGATGCACCACCGATAATGGTGTTTTGCGGCGCATTGCCGACACCTTCCCAATAGGGAAGCGGACGCACATCAAAATCAAACTCGGCTTCGTTCTTGATGCCCGCATACCCGGCCGAGCTTTCGGTGAACAACGCACATTCACCGGCGCGGAAATTCGCGCCACCTTCGTTGCGGCGACCGGCGTAGATGAATTTACCTTCCTGGGCCCATTTACCCAGGGCGCTGATATGCGCAACCTGTGCTTCGCCGTTAAAGGCCAGTTCTGTGTCCAGTCCGCCAAAACCGTTGTCTTTTGTGGCAAACGGCACGTCATGATAGGCCGAGAAGTTTTCCAGCTGGATCCAGCTCTGCCATGCAGTTGTCAAAGGGCAATCGTTGCCAGCAGCCTTCAGCTGATCCAATGTTGCGCCGACGTTTTGCCATGTGGACAAGTCCGTATCAGCGTCAATTCCTGCGGCTTCAAGCGCGTCGCGGTTGACCCAAAGAACTGGTGTGGACGAGTTGAACGGCAACGACAGCATGTCGCCATCGGTGCTGGTGTAATACCCTTTGACGGCACCGATATACGCATCTGAATCAAATTCGGCACCAGAGGCCGCCATGACATCTGCGACCGGGCGGATCGCGCCCTCGGCTGCCATCATTGTCGCGGTACCAACTTCGAATACCATCAGAATTTCCGGCTGCTCACCGGCGCGGAACGCGGCGATACCAGCATTCAGGGTTTCAGAATAGTTGCCCTTGTTGCTGGCCACGACTGTAAAATCATCCTGGCTTGCATTAAATTCTTCAACTTGCGCAGCGACCAGTTCACCCAGTCGACCAGTGAATGCATGCCAAAACTGAACCTCTGTCTTGTCCGATCCGGCGTATGCCGCAAGCGGTGCCAAAAGCGTTGTACCGGCGATCACGGCGCCGATGGTCAAATTTTTCATGATTTCCTCCCAGAATTTTCCACCGACATTTCAGCGGCTACGGTGCGGGATGTTATCCAAGAGTCAGCATAATGCAAGGCTATCCTTTCAATAATATTCATAATACAATGTTATGAATCTGTTACGAATGGTGGGCAAGATGAAATCAAAACCCAGATTGCGGCAATTAGAGGCGCTAAGGTCGGTCGCGGAATTCGGGACCATGACCCGTGCTGCGCAAAGTCTGGACATATCGCAACCAGCCGTCAGCCGGCTGATCTCTGATCTATCTGATGAACTTGGGTTTTCTCTGCTTGATCGCAAAGATGGGCGGCTTGTTCCGACCCAGGAAGCGCGTTACATTTTACCGGATATCGGCCGGGTTATTGAAATGATGGACCACATCACCGACACCAGCCGCAACCTGAACGCACGCACTGCGGGGCACTTGCGTGTGGCCTGTCTTCCTGGGTTTGCGACCAGCCATTTACCCGCCGTCGTCGCATCATTTCTGGACACAAGACCGGATGTGACCATCACGCTAGAGCCTGATCGCCCCGAGCGAATCCTCGAATGGATCATTGGCGAGCAGTATGATTGCGGAATCACCGACGGTTTCGAAGGCCATCCCGCCATCGACAGCACGACCTTGGATATCCGCACGGTTTGCATCTTTCCCAAAGGACACCGGTTTTCGGCTTGCAAACAAATCGAGCCGGGCCAGCTTGAGAATGTACGCTTGATCCACGCCAGGCGCGACAGCTATTTTTTCCACACCCTCAGCGAAGTGTTCCGCAAATATTCCGTGAAACCGAAACAAGTGGTCGAAACCCGGCAATTCACGGGCGCTTGCGAACTTGTGGCGCTTGGTGTTGGTGTATCAATCGTCAGCGAACTGGATGCGCGCAACTACGCTGGTCGGCTGGAATTTCGCCCGTTCACACCAATGGTCCCGCATCAGTTGTCTCTGGTGCGCCCCATCCACAAGATGCCATCGATGATCACGCTGGACTTCATGGAAACCTTCAAGGAAAGCCTAAGCGATCTGGTGATCTGAATTCGGCCAGTATCAGCAAACAGGACAGGTCGCGTCGCGTCAGGATTGACCCCGGATGGGCGCCAGATATCTGCAACATATCAGCCGTCGGTGCCGCGCCGCGCAGACGAAATTTCACGCAGCCCCTTGTGAAACCCGGTGAACAGTAGTTCATCTTGGCGGGGATGAAGAAAAAGCAAATCATTGTCGCCGGTGCAGGCATTGTCGGGGTGTCCTGTGCGATCTGGCTGCAACGGGCCGGACATGATGTCACGATCATTGATCGCGCGGGTCCGGCAAGTGGCACAAGCCACGGCAATGCGGGGGTTCTGGCCGCAGGTGCCATTATTCCTGTCACAACCCCTGGATTGATCGGACGTGCGCCGGGGATGTTGTTCAGGCGCGACGCACCGTTATTCCTCAGATGGTCCTATCTGCCCAGGCTGGCGCCATTTCTGGTGCGCTACCTGGGCTACGCCAACGACAAACATGTTGATCGCTATGGCGCAGCGATGTCCCAGATTTTGCACGACACGGTTGACCAACACCGGGCGCTGGCGGGTGGCACACCGGCCGAGACCTATATCAGTACAGAAGATTACTGTTTTGGTTATGCGACCGAAAAAGAATTCAAAGCGGACGCGTATGGTTGGAACAAACGGCAGGCTGCCGGTTATGTCTTTGATGTGATCGATGGCGCGACGTTTTCGAAATACGACCCGATTTTCGGTGATGCATTCCACACCGTTGTGCGATGCAAAAACCACGGTCGTATTTCGGACCCGGGGAAATATGTTGCGGCTTTGGCCAGTCATTTTGTGGATCAGGGTGGCAGATTGCAAATCACCGAAATCCTGGATGTCGAAGTGATCGATGGCGCGATTGCAGCGCTGGTTACAGCAGGTGGCCAGATGAAAGCTGACCATATCGTCTTTGCCATGGGACCATGGTCAAAGAAAATTGCCCATAAGCTTGGGGTCAAGGTACCGTTTGAAAGTGAACGTGGATATCATGTCGAGTTCATCAACCCGTCACACATGCCAAAATCCCCGATGATGGTGGCGGGCGGTAAATTTGTTCTGACACCGATGCTGGGGCGTTTGCGTGCCGCAGGGGTGATTGAATTCGGCGGGCTTGAAAACGGGCCAGGTCGCGGACCCATTGATATGCTGAAACGCCAGGTTGCCCGGATTTTTCCTGACATGCGTTACGATGAGGTGGTCGAATGGATGGGGCATCGACCGGCACCTGCCGACAGCCTGCCGCTCATTGGTGCCAACGATCCACATAACAAAAGCTTCAGCGCATTCGGGCATCAACACGTTGGCTTGACAGGCGGCCCCAAAACGGGTCGGGTCATCGCGGATCTGATTTGCGATAAAAAACCAAACCTGGATTTGGCGCCCTTCGATCCAATGAAACACGCCGTGCGTTAATCGTAACTGTCTGGGAGGACACCAATGAACCCGATTTTGAAAACAACATGTGCCGCGCTGGTCGGCACGATGACTGCCAGCCTCGCATATGCCGATGGGCACGGGCAAAAATGGGATATGCCGATGGCATATTCGGCAACAAATTATCATTCCGAACAGGGCGTGATTTTTGCCGACAAGGTCCGTGAATACACCAGCGGCGCAATAGATATCACGGTACATCCGGGCGGGTCGCTTTTTGGTGGCGGCGATATCAAGCGGGCAATTCAGACAGGACAGGTGCCGATCGGTGAACGCTTTATGTCAGCGCATGCCAATGAAGCACCGCTGTTGGGGTGGGACAACCTGCCCTTTGTCGCCACGACATACGAAGATAACGCCCGCTTGTGGGAAGCCGCGCGTGATACTGTAAATGCCCAGTTGGCCGACCTGAACCTGGTCGCGCTTTATACATGCCCATGGCCGGGACAGGGTTTCTATTTCAACAAAGAGGTCAATTCATCAGCCGACACCAAAGGCATCAAATTCCGCTCTTACAATTCGGCCACCGCAACATTTGCGGAAGAGTTGGGCATGATACCTGTACAAATTGAAGCTGCGGAAATCAGCCAGGCGTTTGCGACAGGGGTTGCAGAGGCGATGATTTCGTCGGGTTCAACCGGCTATGACCGCAAACTGTGGGAACACGTATCAAACTATTACAAGGTCAATGCATGGCTGCCGCGCAACTATGTGATGGTGAATTCACAAGTGTGGGATGGTCTTGATGCGGATACGCAGGCTGGCATTCAACGGGCCGCAGACGAAACCAGCGCAAGTTGTGCTGCCAAATCGGCTGAGCTTTCCAACTTTTACTTTGATGAACTGGCCAAAAACGGCATGAGCGTCGAAGACGCGACACCGGAATTCCTGGCAGAGCTGGAAGCGATCGGTGCCAAAATGACAGCCGAATGGTTGGAAACTGCCGGCGCAGACGGTCAGGCAATTTTGGACGCATACAACGCCAACTAGGCGTTGCCCCGGGGCCAGCCGTTCCTGTGGCTGGCCCATTTTACTGAAGGAACAGAAAATGCGTGACTGGTCCCCGATACTGGGTCTGCCATTGTGGGTGTGGCTTTTTGTATTTCCCAGCGCATTTGGTGTCTTCTGCCTGATTGCAGGACCCAGAATTGAACGTTTTTTGCGCCCGCTTTGGCGGGTCATGGATGGCGTATATTTTGCAAGCGGTGCGATAGCTGCGGTTTCCATGATTACAATTCTTGTGCTGATCGTGGCGCAGATGGTGGCCCGCTGGACCGGATTCGCCTTGCCCGGCACGACAGAATTTGCAGGCTACGCCATGGCCGCGACTTCGTTTTTCGCGCTGAGCCATGCGATGACGCGCGGCGCACATATTCGGGTGTCGATTATCCTGAATGCGCACCGATTTCTGAAACGGTGGCTGGATGTTTTCGCTGTGTTCGGCGCTGCTGTGATCGCGACTTATTTTGCGCGATATGCGATCAAAACGAATAGGTTTTCGGAAATGCTGAACGACCGCACCCAAGGCCAGGACCAGATACCTGAATGGGTTGTCACGCTGTTCAGTCTGCCCGGCCGCGCCATTGGCGAATGGGGGCAGGCCATGGCCGCCAGCAGCAGTGAACTTGTTTTCACGCCGGTGTGGATACCACAACTGGCTATGTCGGTCGGGACGGTTCTTCTTGCTGTGGCGCTTTGGGACATATTGTTCCGTATGCTTGTCACCGGTGTGAACCCGATTGTGTCCGAGGCCGTCGAATGACCGAAGCATACGCAACCGTCGTTTTTCTGTTCGTACTTTTCGCGCTGCTGGGATCATCCATCTGGATCGGACTGGCGCTGATGGGCGTCGCGTGGGTCGGCATGGAATTGTTCACGACGCGCCCCGCAGGTGATGCGATGATCACCACCATCTGGACCGGTGCCAGCAGTTGGACACTGACTGCATTGCCGCTGTTCATCTGGATGGGCGAAATCCTGTATCGCACGAAACTATCCCAGGATATGTTCCGCGGTCTCGCCCCGTGGATGCGATGGCTTCCGGGTGGACTGTTGCACACCAACATTGCCGGGTGCACGATTTTTGCCGCTGTTTCAGGATCTTCTGCGGCCACTTTGACAACCGTTGGCAAAATGTCGATCCCCGAACTGCGCAGCCGTGGCTATCCGGAATACATGATCGTGGGCACGCTTGCCGGGGCCGCGACACTGGGTCTGATGATCCCGCCGTCGCTGACGTTGATCGTCTACGGCGTTTCGATCAATGAAAGTATCATCAAATTGTTTATGGCCGGCATCCTGCCCGGTCTTGTTTTGGCTGCTTTGTTTATGTCCTACATCATAGCCTGGCATTACTTGCGCCCCGGCGAACGCCCGGCACCCGAACCGTCGATGAGCTTGGGCGAAATGGTTGCCGAAAGCCGTTTCCTGATCCCGGTATTGCTGCTTGTCTTTGCGGTCATAGGGTCAATGTATTTCGGCTGGGCAACGGCGACAGAGGCGGCGGCCGTGGGTGTTTTGGGTTCGCTGATACTGGCCGCATTTCAACGCTCTTTGACGGTTGGTGCGTTTTTTGAAAGTCTGATGGGCGCAACCCGCACATCAGCCATGATCGCACTGATCCTGATGGGAGCTGCATTCTTGTCCCTGTCGATGGGGTTCACCGGCTTGCCAAGGGCGCTGGCCGCGTGGATCGATGGAATGAACCTGTCGCCGATCACCCTGATCGCGGCGCTGACCCTTTTCTATGTGGTGCTGGGAATGTTCCTTGACGGCATTTCTTCGGTGGTTCTGACAATGGCGATCGTCGAGCCGATGATCCGGCAGGCCGGTATCGACGTGATCTGGTTCGGGATATTCATCGTGGTTGTGGTCGAGATGGCGCAGGTTACGCCACCCATCGGATTCAACCTGTTTGTGTTGCAGGGCATGACCCGTCACGAGATTGGCTATATCTCTAAAACCGCGATCCCAATGGTAGGGCTGATGATGCTGATGGTTGTTATTCTTGTGGCATTCCCGGGTCTGGCCACATGGTTGCCGGACAACATCCGTCAGCGATAGCGATGACACCGACGGTTTCTGTCCTGCAACTTGATACGAATTTCCCAAGGGTGCCGGGCGATGTCAGTTGCCCCGACACATATCGTGGCAATATCGAAATCATCCGTGTCGGCGGTGCGTCGGTCAAAAAGATCGTTAACAAACAACCGGACCTGATTGATATCGCGCCATTTGAACGGGCGCTGGGCAAGGCCAGCGGCGATGTTGTGGTGACGTCCTGTGGATTTCTGTCACCCTGGCAGGATCACCTTGCCGCGCAATCGGTCAAACCCTTTGTCAGCTCGGCCCTGACCGCATTGCACACGCTCAGCCGCGCATACGCGCCGGGCGAGGTTATGATCCTGACCTTTGACGCGGCCAGCCTGACCGCGTCGCATCTTGGGCAATTCGCGGATTATGCCAGCGGCATTGTTGGTTTGCCGGCGGCGATGCATTTGCGGCAGGTGATCAGCCAGGATCAGACAACCCTTGACGCCGCGCGCGTCACCCGGGAGCTGTCGGATTTTGTCAGAGACAAGAGGCAACCGGCGCACAAGCATTTATTGCTCGAATGCACCAATTTGCCGCCCTATAAGCTTGCGCTGCAACAAGTGACCGGGTTTGGGGTCAGCGATATTTTGACCCAGGTTGAAACCGCGAGTCCCGGTTCAGTCAGACCGCAGTTTTTGTCCGCCACCCCCCCCACCTGACGACGAAAGATGTGATACCCATCGTTGCGGTCCATCGCATCAAGGGTCACAGCCTACCATTTGGCGCTGGCCGTCATGCTGGTGATGCCATTCTCGGTCTGAATTTCCAGATCGCAGCCGTTCTTTGTGGGATTGGCCCCAAGTAAAAGGGTTTGCGCGCCGGTTGCCGGGGCTGTGCCCCGATACGAAAAATGACTGGGCAGCTTTTTGTTGATCGATGCGGCCAGATTCAACAGCAGCGTTGCCTGAAGTGGGCCGTGTATCACCAGATCCGGATAGAATTCCGTGTCTTGCGCATATGCCAGATCATAGTGGATGCGATGGCCATTAAATGTCAGCGCCGAATAGCGGAACAGGGTAACAGATGTGACTGCAAATTCGCGGGTGATGTCGCATTTTTTCGGGCTGGCAACCGGACCCGGCAACGGTGCGCGCTGTGTTGCGGCCTTGCGGTAGACGATATTCTGGATCTCGCGGATCGCCGTCCCGGACGGTGTCGCATAGCTGTGGGCAACGGTCACAAAACACAGCGGGCCTGATCGCCCGGTCTTGGCGCTGATGTCCTGGATTATCGATGTGCGTTTGATCTGATCGCCCGGTTCAAGTGGTGCAAGAAATTCGACCGTTCCGCCGGCCCACATGCGACGGGGCAGGGGGATGGGCGGCAAAAATCCCCCCTTGGCCGGGTGCCCGTCCGGGCCAAGCGCCAGGCCCGACACCGTTGGCGGTGCCAGACACCAATGCATGCCAGGGGGCACGGCCTGGCCATCTGACAAGTGACCGTCAAGCGTGGCTTGCAACGATGCGATCAGGCGTGGCGTGATCTGGTCGGTCGGCGCCTCCTCGTGCTTTCCGATCCAGTCGCGATATCCATCAGCAGTGTTCATGGTCCGAATTCCCGTCGTATTGCGTTGGTGTGCTGACCCAGTCCGGGGACAGGAGCAGGTGCAAATTCAGAACCCCGCCCCGCCGGGCGCGGCATGGTGGCTGTCTGTCCGCCCGGCAGCGTCACCGTGGTGCGCCGCAACGCTGGATGATGGGCAAGGTTTTCCAGGTCACTGTACCTGCCAAACGCAATGCACGCCCGTTTCAAACGCAAGATGGTTTCTTTCACTGAAAGCGCGGCGAATGCAGGTTCGATCACCGCGTCCAGCAAATGGCGGTTGGCAACGCGGTCGGGATTGGTGGCAAATCGGGGATCGGTGGCCAGATCAGGATTGTTCAAAACAGTGGCGCACAAACGCGCGAATTCTGCATTGGTCTGAACGCCGATAATCACTGCCCCATCAGCGCATGCAAAAGGCCGATAGGGATAGATTGACGCATGTGATAGTCCAAAACGCCCGGTGACAACACCGGCGTGTTCGTAATGCAAAAGCGGCACCGCCATCCAATCCGCCATGCCATCAAACATGGAAATTTCGATGTGTTGCCCCTTGCCGGTTTTCGCGCGCTGGATCAGAGCCTCGAGAATGGCGGCCTGGGCATTCATGCCAGTCGCAATATCGGCGGCTGAAACCCCGATCTTGGACGGCGTTTCAGGGGTGCCGGTTACCGCACAAACACCGCTTTCGGCCTGCACCAGCATGTCATAGGCGCGCATGTCCGCATAAGGCGTGTCCTGGCCGTAACCGAAAATAGCCACCGATATCAGTCTGGGAAATTGTTGGGCCAGCATCTTTGTCCCTAATCCCATGCGATCCATCGCGCCGGGGATCAGGTTCTGCACAAAAATGTCAGCTTGCCCAATAATGCGCCGCAGGATCGCCAGGTCGGCTTTGTCTTTCAGGTTCAGAACTGCGCTTTCCTTGCCGCGGTTCAGCCATGCAAAATATGCAGACGTGCCTTTGACAGCGCTGTCATAGTTGCGTGCCGTTTCCCCGGTTGCCCTTTCGATCTTGATCACACGCGCGCCAGCGTCCGCAAGTCGCACAGTGCAGATCGGGGCGGCGACCGCCTGTTCGATTGCAACAACCATATGACCATCCAACGCGCCCATCAGTACGACCGTGGTAATCCGAGCACATGCTCGGACAGGTATGACAGGATCAGGTTGGTCGAGATCGGTGCCACCTGATACAGGCGCGTTTCGCGGAATTTGCGTTCCACGTCATATTCCTCGGCGAACCCAAATCCGCCCAAGGTTTGCACAGCGACGTTGGCCGCCTCGTTCGAGGCATCAGCGGCCAGCATTTTGGCCATGTTAGCCTCTGCGCCCGGGTTTTCACCGGCTTCATAAAGCCGCAACGCCCGTTGGACCATCAATTCAGCGCTGCGCATGTGGGCATAGGCTGTTGCGATCGGGAACTGAACACCCTGATTTTCGCCAATAGCGCGCCCGAACACCGATCGGTCGTTGGCATAACTGACGGATTTTTCGATCAGCCATTTGGCGTCGCCAATACACTCTGACGCAATCAGTATACGTTCTGCGTTCATGCCCGACAGGATATACCGAAATCCTTCGCCTTCCTGCCCGATCAGATTTTCACTGGGCACTTTTAGATCGTCAAAGAAGACCTCTGTTGTGGCATGGTTCATCATGGTGCGGATGGGACGAATGGTCAGGCCTTTGCCAACCGCTTCGCGCATTTCCACCAGCAGGACCGATAAACCCTGGGTTTTTTTCATCCCCTCAGACACCGGCGTTGTGCGGGCCAGAAGGATCATCAGGTCAGAATGTTCAGCGCGGCTGGTCCAGATTTTCTGGCCGTTGACCACATAATGGTCCCCATCCAGGTTTGCCGTTGTTTTCAACGCGCCGGTGTCGCTGCCCGATGTGGGTTCTGTCACGCCGAACGCCTGCAATCGCAGCGATCCGTCAGCGATATCGGGCAGGTATTTCTGCTTTTGTGCTGCTGATCCATGCCGCAACAATGTACCCATTGTGTACATCTGCGCATGGCATGCCCCTGCGTTGCCGCCTGATTTGTGGATTTCCTCCAGTATCGCGGCACCGGCTGACAGTGGCAGGCCGGCGCCGCCATATTCCTCGGGTATCAGGGCCGCCAGCCAGCCCGCCTGGGTCAGCGCGGCAACAAATGCGGTCGGGTAGGCCATGTCGCGATCTAACTTGCGCCAGTATTGACCGGGGAAATCCGCGCAAAGTTTCGATACCGCATTGCGGATGTCGTCATAGGGTTCATGCACGTCATGCATTGGTGTGGCCTTTTTCGGGTTTCGGCTGCTCTCAGGCTGCGCTGACAAGCGGGACTGCGGCAAGTCTTTTTAACCGGTTTTTCGGGGATGTTTTGGGGGATGCATCGGGATGCCACGCCGGACCGGTTGTCTTTTGTGGCAACTCTGCTGGTAATGCTCGCACTGTAACTGATATTCCCGTCACAAGCATTTTGGTTGCTGTCCCGGTTTACAAGATCAAAAAGGATGAAACGATGGCCATGTCCCAAAGCTGGCCCAGAATTACGACGCTTGGCGTTGACGGATTTCTGGTGAGTTTTGGTGAGCAGCTTAGCGAACCCGCAAACCGTGCAGCTTTGGCGTTCCGCAATGCGCTGGAACATGAAAATTGGGACGGTGTGGAAGAAACCACAACGTCACTTGTGTCTACCTATCTTCGATTTGATCCCGTTTGGCGAAGCCATGCGGAACTATGCAGTGCCCTGCAAGCTTTGGTGAAACAGCAGGATTGGTTCGCCGCGAAACTTCCGGGTGGGCGCAGACTTTGGCATGTGCCGACTGTTTTCGGAACACCGCTTGCACCCCAGTTTGAAGAAGCAGCTGCGATGGCCGGTATGACGGGCGACGCGGCGATTGCTTCGATTTCACAAACACGGCTCAGGGTTCAGACAATTGGCTTTGCACCGGGGCAGCCCTATCTTGGCGCATTGCCTGACGCCTGGGATATTCCGCGTCAGACTGGCCTGACCGGCAAGGTCCCGGCCGGTGCGCTGACGGTTGCGATCCGACAGTTGGTGTTGTTTTCTGTAACAGCGCCAACGGGATGGCGCCATATCGGACAAACCGGACTGCGTCTGTTTCGACCGGACGCGGAACAGCCATTTGTTCTGCGCGCAGGCGACGAAGTGCTATTTGTACCAACAACGGTCGAGTCATTTGCAAATATGCGTGACGATCCCAGTGGTGGTGCCAAAAGCGAGGCGATCAGATGAGCCGGCATTTGACGGTGCATCGTATTGGACCAGGCGCAACGGTGCAGGATCAGGGACGGCCGGGATATCTGGCGAACGGATTGTCCAGGGGCGGTGCTGTCGATGCGCTGGCCTTGTATGAGGGCGCAGCCTTGCTTGGACAGGACCCAACAGCGGCCGTTCTGGAAATGCCCGGCACCGGCGGAACATTCGAAGCGTCAGAGGATATGCGCGTTGCGCTGACAGGTGCGCCAATGCGGGCCAGTATCGATGATACGCCGCTGGTCTGGAATGCCAGTCATCTGTTGCCAAAGGGTGCAAGGTTGATGATCGGCGCGGCCGAAATCGGTAACTATGGCTATTTGCATCTGGGCGGCGGTTTGCAACCCGATATGCGCCTGGGCGCAAGAAGCGCGCATTTGGCCGGTGGCATTGGCGGCGTCGTTCAACCGGGCACCCAAATCCCGGTTGGGTCGGATGCCGCGCGACATCAGGTCGGCAATTGCATCAACGTGACACCGCGGTTTGGCGGGGGGATGTTAAGAATTGTGCCATGTGCACAAACGGCGTTGTTCGATCAGGCCCAGATCGCGCGTTTTTTATCCGCCGAGTTTCGTCGCGATATGCGCGGTAACCGGATGGGGGTGCGATTGCTGTGTGACGGCAAGGGCTACCATTCGGATGCCGGGCTAAGCGTTTTGTCCGAGGTGATCGTTCCGGGCGACATTCAAGTCACCGGCGATGGAACCCCGTTTGTTCTGCTAAGCGAATGCCAGACCACTGGCGGCTATCCTCGCATTGGCGCGGTTTTGCCAGCTGATCTGCCAATCGTCGCGCAAGCCCGCCCCGGTGCGGTGTTTCGCTTTTGTATGTTGTCCTTGGCAGAGGCGGTCGACGTCGAGCGTCAGGATCGCGCGCGGCGGCTGGGATTGGCTTCTAAAATGCGCCCCTTGATCCGGAACCCGCACGACATACCAGATCTTTTGTCATTCCAATTGATAAGTGGTGCCACCACAGGCAGCGATCTGGATGGGTAGACAAGGCAACGGGTTGTTTGTTTTCCGCTATTTCAATTGACCCGTGTGGGACCTAGTTGCTTTCAGCCTGATTTGCGACCTTCTGCCATGATGGCCCCCATCCGTGTGGCGAGTTCCGCGCTCCAGTCGCCCTGCGCCTCTCGGATCATTTTGATGTAGGCCTCGTTTTCCAACGTTGGAATGTCCGGGTCATAGTGTTCGGCGGCCAGCAGCATGGTTTTGCGATCCATTTCGCTAAAGGCGCTGACCATGCGTTCTGCCTGCTCTTGGGAATATCCCAGCGCTTCGATTGCCGAGCGTCCCATCCGAAGCGAGCTGTCATAGGTATCGCGAATGATATCGCGACAGCCTGAAAACCACAGATCGTAGACATGGTTGCGGTCGACCGCGCGCGCAACGATGTGGACATCCGGATAATGCTGATGAACGTATTTCGCCAGTTCCGTGATCTGGTCCCTGTCATCGATCGCGATGACGAATAGTTTTGCGTCGGCAATCCCGGCTGCGTGCAACAGATCAGGCCGTGTGGCGTCGCCATAATAGGCCTGGATATTGAAGGCTTTCAGCATCTCTAACTGCTTGGAGCTGAAATCGATCACCGTTGGCGTCAGCCCGCCACCACGCAACATACGGCTGACAATTCCGCCAACACGCCCGTGCCCGGCGATGACGATGTCGCTGGTTTCGCCGATTTCGTCCATTTCGCGGTCTTCGGATGCGGAAAAACGTGGTGCGATCACCCGGTCATAAACGATGAATAAGACCGGGGTCAAAAGCATCGAAAGAGCGACAATCAGAAGCAACCTGTCTGCCAGATCACCAGGGATCACTGCATTGGCCACGGTAAAGGACAGCAGCACAAACCCAAATTCACCGGCCTGCGCCAGGCCCAGTGTGAACAACCACCGATCCGACCCGCCCAGTCTGAAAACAACGGCCAGTGTGTAAAGAACAGCGGCCTTCAGTGCCATCAAACCCAATGTCAGCGCGACAATAACAAAGAGATTGTCAAACAGCAGTGCAAAGTTGATCCCGGCGCCGACAGTCATAAAAAACAGACCCAGCAACAGCCCTTTGAACGGATCGATATCGCTTTCCAGTTCATGGCGATATTCGCTGTTGGCAAGGACCACGCCGGCCAGAAAAGTACCCAATGCCGGTGAAAGCCCGACAAGCGACATCAGCAATGCGATACCAACCACGATCATCAGCGCAGTGGCCACGAACAATTCACGCAGTTGGGCCGCAGCAATAAATCTGAAAATCGGGCCGGTCAGGAATGACCCGACACCAATGACCGCCGCGATCGCGCCAAGCGTGACCAGGGCAACGCCCCATCCTGGCAGGCCGTCGACCAGACTGATGGTAGACTGGTGGTTGCTTTCACCTTCGGATGCGGCCTGGGAAAATGTTTCGGCAAGCTCGGGTATGGCCAGCAAAGGGACCAGTGCCAGCATGGGAATGACGGCAATGTCCTGGAACAACAACACCGAAAACCCTGATTGTCCGCCGTCGCTTTTGATCAATCCTTTTTCACCCAGCGTCTGCAGAACAATTGCCGTAGACGACAACGCCATCACCAGCCCGATTGCCAGGGCTACGGTCCATACCTGACCCATCAGCATTGCCACAACCATGACGGCCGCCGCGGTCAGACCAACTTGTCCGCCACCCAGTCCCAGCAATTTGGCGCGCATGGACCAGAGCATTTTTGGTTCCAGTTCAAGACCCACCAGAAACAGCATCATCACGACGCCGAATTCGGCAAAATGCTGAATTGAAACCACATCCACCTGAAGAAGCGCCAGCACAGGGCTGATGACAATGCCGGCAATTAGATAGCCAAGAACCGATCCCAAACCCAGGCGGGACGCGATTGGTACGGCCACCACGCCCGCAATCAAAAATATGAATGCCAGTAAAAGGAAGTCGATCATCGATAAGGCCCCGCCGCGTTTAGGTCGCGACCAGCTTGGCAGACGAGAGGCAAATGTAAAGCCGGTGAATATCTGTCGCGATGGGGCCGCACGCCGCGCGGGCCAGCCGCCGGATTTTTACCGATAGTCGTGGTGTGGCCGGGTCAGGCAGGATCAGCCGTAAAGAACACGTGCTTCGTAAAATGACAGCAGGCGTTTGCTTTTTTCATCCCATAGGTGCAGCCTGACATTTACCAGGCTTTCGCGGATGGTCATCCGGTTGTTTTCCGCCAGATCTGCGTGATCACGCAGCACTTCGGGCAGACGGTAAAACGGGATGCGGCTGTAAAGGTGGTGCACATGGTGGATGCCAATATTGGCGCTGAACCAGCGCAACACCGATGGCAGAACATAATGCGAGCTGCCATGAAGGGCGGCTTCGTGGATCTGCCAGTTTTCTGCGTCATTCCAGTGCGTGGTCTCAAACTGATGCTGCACATAAAACAGCCACACGCCTGCGGACGCGGCCACAAGCGTTGTGGGCAGGAAAATCAGCAAGACCGGCATCGGACCACCGAAATACAAGATGACGGCCAGCCCGGCAATAATCGCAGCGTTAGTGCACATCGCACTCAGCCAGTATTTGAGGCTGCCCATCAGACCCAACGGCAGACGGTTCTGGAAAAAAAACAGATAGCTGGGACCAAATCCAAAGAGCGTAACCGGGTGACGGTACAACCTATATAACAGACGGTTCCACGGCGTCATCGCGCGATACTCGGCGACAGTCTTTGTATGGACATCGCCTATCCCGCGTCGTTCCAAATTGCCGGATGCGCTGTGATGGACGGAATGGGTGCGGCGCCAAACGTCGTACGGCGTCAGGGTGATGACCCCAATCAGGCGGCCAAGCCAGTCGCTGAAAAAGCGGTTCTTGAAAAACGCGCCGTGGCCGCAGTCATGCTGGATCGCAAACAGGCGCACCAAAAAGGCCCCGTTAAATATCGAAATCGCCAAAGTGAGCCAATAGCTGAATGACAAAGACCACCACGCAAGCCCCCAAAGCAATACAAAAGGAACAATGCTGACGCCCAGTTCAAACGCACTGCGCAACTGGTTCGGTTCGCGGTAGTTTGCAAGAACTTTGACCCAGTCGCGGGCGTGTTGCACCTTTGTTTGTTCCCGAGTGCCAGCGGAGTCCTGCGCCATATGTCTGCCATCTTTTCGTTTGTTGTTTGTGACCGGATAGACTACCGGGCCAACATAGCAAGCGAATTCTTGCTTTTTGGTTGATCAATTGACCCAATTAACGCTGTCGTGATTTAATTTGCCCCGTGGCGTCGGCGTGCAATCATAAATCCTCGGAAAGTTCCGCATGATGTCCCCGTTGCTGCTTTCCAGTCAGAAAGTTCAAGGGACAAGAATTCGACCCTCTGCGGTTGTTGTCAGGCAGACCCTGCGTACATGTAATTCCCGGCTGATCGGATGGTTTATGCGATCGCGGTGCGCTGGCCGTTTTTGCCGGATGAAATGATCGCCTCGATCACTTTCAGGCTTTGGGTCGCGCTTTGACCCGTCACCAGCGGATCCACTTTGTGGCGAATAACATCGACAAAATGAAGGTACTGCGTTGTCAGCGCGTCTGTTGATTTTGCTTTTATTGCGCCGGATTGAATTGGTGCCCACCAGCTGCGCGGTTCATTTTGCTGCCAGACGACCAAATCCGGCACGGACAGCGCGCCATGTGTGCCGCCGATATGATAGGCCGCGCCAGGCGTGTGCGGATAGGCCGGGTTTTCGCCGGCGGAAAATTCCCAGCTCCACGGTGCAACGATGGTGTCGGAAATGCTGACGGTGCCAAGCGCCCCGTTTTCAAATTCCAACAGGCCTACGGCTGTGTCTTCGACGTCAAACCCACGCACCCGATTGCTTTGAATTGACTGGACTGAAGTTATTTCGCCGCACAGGTGCCGGAGCAAATCAATGTCATGTATAAGGTTGATGAAAATGGGGCCTGCACCTTTTAGGCTGCGCCAGCCCTGGTCAAAATAGTCGTCCGGTTTATACAACCAGAACTTTGCATCAATCAGTGTAAGTCTTCCGAGTTTTCCGCTGTCGATGGTTTCTTTGGCGGCCTTGATAATGGGATTATGACGACGGTGATGCCCGACCAGCAATGGTACATCGCGCTCTTTTGCCAATGTGATCAGCGATAACGCCTCGGATGACGTGGCGGCGATCGGTTTTTCGATCAAGGCTGGAATATCATGGGCCACCAGTGTCTTTGCGATCGGGACATGTTGATCGTTGGGTGTCGCAACGATGGCGCCATCAATCGGCAGGGCATTCAGGCAATCCCCGATCTGCGCGAAATGGGCGCACCCCAATTCCCGGGCCACCAGCGCCGCCGCCGGACTGGGGTCCACAATCGCAACAAGATGTCTATGATCAGCAACAAGCTGGGCATGACGCCGGCCAATCAGGCCAGCGCCAATAACGGCAATTTTCATCGGATGGTCAGTCACGGACATCTAGGCAAATATGTCCTTGAATGGCGTGATATTTTCCCGGAATCCGGCCTCGAAATCCCCGTTTCCCGGATGATAGACGGATTCAAAACTGATGACGCCATCATAATTGTCAGCCCGCAAGGCATCTGCAATTGGCTTGAACAGGGGGCCAAGCTGACCCTCGCCCATTTTCTTGACCTGCAGCGTCGCGCGCGGCGTATCGACAAGCACGTCTTTGATGTGGATGTGGCCAAGGTATCCATTTTTCACTTCTTCATACCCGTCGGGATAGGCGGTTTCATGGCACCAGCAGTTATTCGCGGAATCCCACAGCACCCTAAGCACATCCTTTGCATCAAGATCATCGATCAGTTTTCGGGCTGTGTAGTTGGAGTTGACCATGGTGCCATTGCCGGTCTCGACCACCAGGGTCACGGCTTCGCTGCGTGCCAATTCAACAGCCGGGGCGATCAGCGGCAGGGTCTTGTCCCAAGCCCCATGCGCCACATTCCACTTTTCGGCACCATTGGTGCCCCAAAGAATTTGTTCCTTTTTGTTGGTCATGATGCGCACCAGCGGACTGCCGACAACATGGGCCATGTCGATGACGCGTTTCAGGGCGTCCATATGTTTGGTATGGGCCTGATCGCCAGGCGTGTTGGCGGTGGTCAGCCCGGCGAAAACATGTCGCGATAAGCAGCTTACGGGTTTGCCGCGATCACGCAGCAAAGTGTCGATATCCCTGATTTGCGCGGCCGTGTGATCGCCCACTTCGCAATCATCGACGAATTGCAGTTCCGCATATTGCAGATCGAATTCGTCCATAACATCAACGGCATGCGCCAAGTTGCGGCTAATGCCGTCACAAATGACACCCAGTTTCATTTGCTGCCGTCCCGGTGCAGTTCTGCGCCAATGATTTCCTCGATAACGCGCGTGCAGACCCAGTTGTCGCCGTTGGGGTATTTGGTTTTACCGGCGTGGAATATCTGCATTGCCGCGGCCGCTGTGTGCAAAGGAACGCCCAATTCTTCGCCGAGGCCCATTGAGATGGTGAGGTCCTTGTGCATGGTGTTGATGTGACTGCCGGTGCCCTCGAACTGACGGTCGATTATTTTTTCAAGCGCATTATTGACGACACCGCAGCCAGCGCTTGAACTTGAAAACACATCCAAAAGAACCTGACCGGGAACACCCGCCTTGGCGGCTAGCGCTGCCGCCTCGAAAGTTGCCGAAAACTGGGCGCCAATCAGGCTTTGCAAGCAGGCTTTCACTGTTTGTCCGTCACCGGGATTGGTTCCGACCCGGTGAATGCTGGCGCTGACCGCTTGCATGACGCTGGCAAATTCGTCCAGAACGCCATCTGGTGCGGCGGCCATCATGGTCAACGTCCCGGCCTGTGCACCCGGAAACCCGCCCGACACAGGCGTGTCGATCAGATAAAGTCCGCTGTCTTGCATGGCCCGGCCGATCTCACGGGCCTCTCGCGGCTTGATTGTCGCGCTCAGGATGACGGCGCCACCTTTTTTCATGGATGGTACCAGCCCGTTCAGAATGATATCCTTGGCCTGATCACCATTCATCACCATGACAAACACTGCGTCAGCGGACCGGCCCACCTCCATGGCCGACGCCACGGCGTTTCCACCCATTTCTTTGAAGGCTTTGACCCGGGCCGGGTCCAGGTCCGTGCCCGATACAGAAAATCCGTTCCTGATAAGATTTTTGGCCAGGCCTGACCCCATATCCCCAATACCAATGACACCTGTGCGCATGATTGTTCCTCCTTTAACAGGCTACACAAACAAGCGGGATTTCAGTCACCAATCGGTGTTGGGCGGGTCCGGAAGACACCCGCTGCCCTGGTCCGGCCCAAGCCGGATTTATCGCACACAATCATTAGTCATCCCGAAAATCAATTTCTTTGTTCTTGCCAGGCTTTCCGGAATGTGTCGCTGACCTGCGCCCACGCAAAATCGAGATGCCCGCGCAACGCCGCCTCGGCCGCATCAGGGTCCCGCATCAGAATTGATTCAAAGATTTTCCGATGCCAGTCATAATTAGTCTGATTGCGCCATGTTTCCCGCGGCATTTCCCGCCAGTGATCCAGCAGCCAACCGGTATAGGCGCGATGAATCGCGGGCAAAAGATCGTTTCCGGGTATTTCGTAGAGTATGGCATGAAATGCGACGTCGGTTTCATAAAACGCCGGTCCCTTGTCGATTGTTGCCTGGTTTGCGGCCAGGGCAATTTTCAGCTTTTCAAGATGCGATTTGTTGGCTTGGGCTGACGCCTGACGCACCAGCGAAGCTTCCATCATTATTCGAAGGTCAAACAGATTTTTCACACCTTCCGGCGTCTTCATGAAACGCGCGGCGACACTGCCAATGGTCTGAACTGCGACATCATAACTGGGTTTGCGCACGATCGGACGGTGCCGCGGCCGTGCCTCAACCAGACCTTTGTTGGACAGCGCCAGAATGGCCTCGCGGGCGACGGTCCGGCTGACCTGGTACGTTTCGACGATTTCGCGTTCGGGTGGCAAAGGGTCGCCGTCTTGCAGTTCGCCCTTTAGAATCTTTGCTTCGAATATCTGGATCAAGTTGTCCGCCGCACGACGGTCGCTCATTTTGTTTTCGGTCATGTGGGCGTGGCTCTTATATGACGTGTTCCTGACAAAAGAATTACCCTTGAACTGACATTTTGCGGATTCAGTTTTTTTGTTGCGCTTGGCAGTCGAATACGTTTTGGTCATACCAAACTGCGGATCAAATTAATAGGCAAAATGGCGAAAATGGTCACAATTGATTATGTCACGACCCGCTTGTTCAAAGTGCCCCTGGCAGAAGTCCTGGTAGATGCAAAGCATGGTGAGCACACCCATTTTGAGCTGATCACGGTCACCGTTGGTATGTCCGATGGTCTTGAAGGGACTGGCTACACTTACACAGGCGGACGGGGTGGGCAGGCGATTGCCGCCATGGTGGAACAGGACCTTGGCCCATTTTTGATCAACAAGGACGGCGCTGATGTCGAGGCCCTTTATGAAGCCATGCAGTGGCACATACATTATGTGGGACGGGGCGGAATCGCGTCATTCGCGATTTCAGCGGTCGATATCGCCTTGTGGGATATTCGCTGCAAACGTGCAGGAAAACCATTGCACCAAATGGTAGGTGGCGTATCTGATCGCTGCAAGGCCTATTGCGGTGGCATCGACCTGAATTTCAGTTTGGACAAGTTGAAAGAACAGACAGCAGGCTATCTGGCACGCGGGCACAACGGGATCAAGATCAAGATCGGTCAGCCCGACCTGGAAACTGATTTGGAAAGGGTGCGGGAAATCCGCGCGTTAATTGGACCTGACGTTGCGTTGATGGTGGATGCCAACTATGCGATGACCATTGATCAGGCGATTGCCGCCGCACGCGCATTTGAACCTTTTGACCTGTTGTGGTTCGAGGAACCAATCATTCCGGACGACTATGTTGGGTACGCACGCATCGCTGACGCGACCGGAATGCCGCTTGCGATGGGGGAAAATCTACACACGATTCACGAATTTGAATATGCGTTCAGGGACTCGTGCCTGTCGTTTATTCAGCCCGACGCTTCTAATTGCGGGGGGATTACCGGCTGGTTACAGGTTGCCGCCCTTGCCGCGCAAAATAACATCCCGGTTTGCAGCCATGGCATGCAGGAACTTCACGTCAGCCTGTTGGCGTCACAGGCGCATGCGGGCTGGCTGGAAGTGCATTCATTTCCGATCGATCAGTATACAAAACGCCCGCTCGTCGTGGAAAACCACCTGGCGGTCGCGCCGTCGATACCCGGTATTGGCGTCGTTTTCGATTGGAAAAAACTTGAAAAAACAAGCGCTTAGATGCTCGGAGCTTTGGCGCCGGAAAGGGAAGCTTTATGAATAAACCAAACGCTACAGCCGCTTTTTATCGCGGTGACAAACAATTCAAGGTCGAGCCGACAATATCGCGCTCACCAGCGCCGGGAGAGGTGGCAATCCGGATCGCGTTTTGCGGCATCTGTGGCACCGATATGCATGTGTTTCATGGTAATATGGACGCCCGTGTCGGTCACAATCGAATTGTCGGCCACGAAATGTCTGGCGTGATCGAAGCCGTTGGCGATGGTGTCACGGGGTTCGCTTTGGGGCAAAAAGCCGTGGTACGCCCATTGGATCATTGTGGGGATTGCCCGGCCTGCGATGCGGGGCATCAACACATTTGCCATCGCCTGAAATTCCTGGGTCTTGATACGGATGGCGCGATGCAGGACGTCTGGTGCGTTCCAGCGCATACCGTGCATCTTTTGCCCGAAAACATGCGGCTTGATCATGCCGCACTGATCGAACCCGTGGCCGTTGCATGCCATGATGTCCGCATGTCAGGTCTGAAGGACGGTGAGGACGTGGTCGTTATTGGTGGCGGTCCGATTGGTATTCTGGTGGCGATGGTGGCGCGCGATGCAGGTGGCAAAGTTGTCCTGTCCGAAGTCAACCCAAACCGGCTGGCAATCGCGCAGAAGCTTGGGTTTGACACAGTTGATCCCAGCGGCAGCGACCTTGCCGCTGAAATCAATGAACGCACGGCTGACAAGGGGGCGGATGTGGTGTTTGAGGTGAGCGGGACACAACCCGGCGTCGATGCCATGACCGCAGTGGCCGCAACGCGCGCCCGAATTGTCATGGTAGCGATCCATGCCAAAAAGCCGACGATTGACCTTTTCCAGTTCTTTTGGCGCGAATTAAAACTTGTCGGTGCAAGGGTTTACGAGCCGGAAGACTATGAAAAAGCCATTGCCATCGTGGCCAGTGGTGGGGTGGATGCAGAGACAATAATTACCGATGTCACCGACCTTCATGACATTCAAAAAGCGTTCCAGGCGTTGGATAGCAGCCCCACGGCGCTCAAAAGTCTGATCCGCATCGGAGGTGACTTGTGAGCGTTTTATCGACATTTGATCTGACCGGAAAAACGGCCCTGGTCACAGGGTGCAAACGCGGGATCGGACGCGGCATCGCGGAGGAGTTGGCCGGTGCGGGCGCGGACATAATCGGGGTCAGCGCGACATTGCAGCCAAACGGTTCGGATGTCGAAAGAGCCATCACACAGCTGGGCCGGAAATTTTCGGGTTATCGTTGTGATTTCGGTGATCGCGGTGCCGTCCGCGAATTTCTTGGATCGCTTGATGCGTCCGGCGTGGTGCCAGATATACTGGTGAATAACGCAGGCACAATAAAGCGCAAGCCAGCGGCAGAGCACGAAGACGCGCTGTGGGATGAAGTGATCGAAGTCAACTTGAGCGCACAGTTCATCCTGAGCCGGGAAATTGGTGCAAAGATGATTGCGCGCGGATCCGGAAAAATTATATTCACCGCCTCGTTGCTGACGTTTCAGGGTGGGATCACTGTACCTGGATATGCCGCATCCAAGGGCGGGATTGGCCAACTGACAAAGGCGCTTGCAAACGAATGGGCCAGCAAAGGCGTCAACGTTAACGCAATTGCACCGGGTTATGTTGCAACCGACAATACCCAGGCATTGCGAGAGGATTCGACGCGCTTTAACGCGATCCTTGAACGCATTCCAGCTGGTCGGTGGGGCAAGCCCGAGGATTTTGCAGGGCCTGCGATATTTCTGGCGTCACCGGCTTCTGATTATGTGCATGGGGAAATTCTGACTGTGGACGGCGGCTGGATGGGCCGGTAGTTCGGGGGGCGGACCTCGACAGATCCCGGACTGCCAAACGCACCTGCCGGTTCAATGCGAAAATGCCACCGCAAGACCCATCAGCGGTGCCCGCACCCCGCGACCAGGGGCCATGATCATGTCGCCTGCGGCAGCGTGAACGGATCGCTTTGAACAATCCGAACAGACGGCGCAATGTGTTACAGTTGGCCACAAACCTGTTGATTGCTTCAAATTCCCCATGTACTTTGGTCATACCAAAAAAAGCGAGACGACTCGCTGATAATGAAGACTAGGGAGAATACCATGAAATTTACACAAAGCTTGGCTTTGGCTGTATCCGCAGCCGCCCTGATGGCGGGCGCCGCTGCGGCCCAGACAACCAATCTGCGCATTCAAACCCATTTTAGTCCTGAAACGCTTTCGGGTCAGATGGCTGCTGAATTCATCGAAGACATCACCGCAATGTCGGGCGGCGAAATTCAGATCGAAATGTTCTATTCTTCGTCTGTTGTGAAATCCGCCGAAACCTTTGACGCGGCTGCAACCGGCATTTTGGATTGCGACATGACAGGTGGCGCCTACCAGACCGGCAAAAATCCTGCCTTTCAGTTCGCAGGTGATTTGAACGGTGGTTATGCGAACCCATACCAGCAGTATGCGTGGTTGTTGCATGGTGGTGGATATGAGGCGATGAACGAGCTTTATAATCAGTACAATATGGAATTTGTCGGCTGGTGGATCCCAGGGCCAGAGTCGCTGTCCTCGACCAAGCCAATCCGGGGCGTGGATGACTTTAAGAATTGGAAATTCCGGTCTCCTCCGGGCATCATCACCAAGATTTTTGAAAATCTCGGGGCGTCGCCGATTGTGATGGATTTCAACGAGATTTTCACCGCATTGGAAACAGGTATTATCGATGGTGCAGATGCCGCCAACCTGACTAACAATATCGGTTTGGGTTTGTATGACATCGCCAAGCACACCAACTATCCCGGGTTCCATTCCATGCCAGCTGACCACTTGGCCTGCCGTAAGGACGTCTGGGATGCGATGCCTGATAATCACAAGGCTATCCTGAAGGTTGGCATGCAGGCGCTTGGTCTGAAAAACACGACCATCAACGAAGTTCAGAACGCCAAAAATGCTGTAACGCTGGCAGCCAAGGGTGTGAAGTTGTATGAATGGTCGCCCGAAGAGCTGGCGAAATACCGTAGTGCAGTTCAGACCGCGTGGGGTGAATTCGCGACCACACCGGAATCCAAGAAACTGCTGGAAAGTCACTTGGCATTCCTGCGCGATATCGGTGCAATGGAATAAACCAATCGCGTAAGCACTTGAAAAAATTGAGACAGGCCCGCATTCGGGCCTGTCATTTTTAGTGACGGAATTCCAGGCGAATAATCATATCCGATGAAAATTACCAAGGTCACCAGCCACGTGTTGCAGTGCGACATGCCCGAGGAACTGGGTTATTCGCAGCAATTTTATGACCTGCGGACCGCGCATTTGGTTGAGGTCGAAACTGACCAGGGCATAACCGGTTGGGGTGAATGTTTCGGGCCCGGCAATGTGGCCCGCGCGAACAGGACAATTGTTGAACAGGTGATCCAGCCGATGGTCTTGGGGGCGAACCCACTGGACCGCGACGTGATCTGGCACAAGGTTTACAACCTTCTGCGAGATCATGGACAAAAAGGCATGCCTATGCAGGCGCTTAGTGGCGTCGATATTGCACTTTGGGACATTGCGGGCAAGGTGGCCGGTTTGCCGCTGTGCCAGCTGATCGGTGGCGCACATCGCGCGGATGTGCCCTGTTATGGATACGGTATGATGCTGCGCCGAGAGGCGCCAGCGTCGCTTGCGGCACGTTTCAGGGACGAAGCCGCTGCAATCCGTGATGCAGGGTTTGTCGCCACCAAAATGAAGGTAGGTATCGGCCCCAAGGATGATGTGAAATTGGCGCAGGCCGTGCGCGATGGCGTGGGCGATGACTTTAAATTCATGGTCGATGCGAACCACTGTTACACAACTTCGGATGCATTTTATGTCGGGCGGGCGCTGGATGAACTGGAGGCGTACTGGTTTGAAGAGCCGATCGCACCGGAAGACCATGATGGCTACAGCGAATTGCGGGCGGGACTGCGTGTCAATATCTCTGGTGGCGAGGCCGAGTTCGGTCGCTGGGGCTGGCGCAAATTGTTAGAGTCGCGCGGTCTGGATATTGCGCAACCCGAGGTCTGCGCGTTGGGCGGCGTTTCAGAATATTTGCGGGTGCTGGCATTGTGCCACGCGCATTTTACACCGGTCGTAAACCATGTCTGGGGATCGGCTGTTGCGGTGGCGACAAACCTGCAATTGTTGGCCGCAATGCCCCCGATGCCGGGTGGGCTGAATCCTTGGGAACCGATGTTAGAGTTTGACACCACTGAAAATCGGTTCCGTGATACGCTGCTGCTGGAACCGCTCAATATCCAGGAACAGGTCAAAAAAAATAATGGACGGGTCAGTGTCCCGATGAAACCTGGAATCGGCGTAACACCTGATCCGGACGTCATAAAGCACTATGCGGTAACTTAGGGAGGGGCACTGTGGAAGAAAGACAAACAGGTGGTTTGGTCGAATGGATTTTGCCAGCGGCATTTCTGTTGACCGCTGGTTGGACGGTTTGGCACATGCCAGCCTTCATTCTTGATCTGTTGCCACCTCAATCTGAAAGCCTTTTTGCGCAGATTTCAGAGCTTCATCAGCGCAAGGATGTCTCGCCGGGGTTACCCGGATTATTTGGTGGTTTTGCGGATATCATGGACTGGAGTGCGCTTCTGGCGATGCCGATCCTGTTCTGGATCGGTGCCAGAAATATTGTCGTCGCACCAATGGAATACGAGCATTGGCGCGGTTGGGATCGGATCGCTCTTTTCATTGGTCGCGCGACAATGATCATGATTATTTCAATGACCTTCGTGATGCTGTACGAAGTGTTTTTGCGCTATGCGATTGAGCGCCCAACGCTTTGGGCCAACGAATTGACGTTATGGATTGCGGGTTTCGTTTTCTTGTGTTCCGGCCTTTATGCGATGCAGCAACGCTGCCATATCAGGATTTTTCTGCTCTATGATGTCGTGCCGCGTTGGCTGAAAAAAACATTCGATGTTTTGTCCACATCGTTCATCGTGATATTCGCGATCGGTCTGGTTTTTGGCAGCTACAAGCAGGTTTTCATCAACAAGTTTTACCGTTGGGAAATGTTCGGGACGGCCTTTGACCCGCCAATTCCTGCAACAATTCAACCGATGATATTGATTATCGTCGTGTTGATTGCGGCGCAGGCGGTTGCAAACTTGATCGCGGATTGGAACCTGGATCCGATTTCGCGCACATCTGACGAAATCGACGATGATGAGCTTGAGGCCATCAAACGCAGTGTTGGAGCAGACTGATGGATGTAGGTACAATCTCAATCGTTCTGGTCTTGGGACTGACGGTCCTTTTGGCCATCGGCATGCCGCTGGGCTTTGCGTCCGCTGTATTGGCTTTGTTGGTCCTGGTCATGAAATTCGAACCGGCGCTGTTGACGGCACCATGGACGTTCGGCGACGGTATGCTGACCGGACGACCGGGGACCGGCGCGCTCTATATTCTCACGCAGAAAATCTTTGACCTGATGACGGAATACGTGCTCATTTCCGTTCCGCTGTTCATTTTCATGGCATCGCTTCTGGAACGCTCGGGCATTGCAAAGGAAATGTACACCTCGCTTGATTTCTGGTTGTCGCGGGTGCGTGGCGGCGTGGCCATCGTCACATCGTTGATGGCTGTGATCATGGCCGCAATGTCGGGTATCATCGGCGGCGAAGTTGTGCTGCTGGGTCTGATCGCGCTGCCACAAATGCTGCGTCTGGGTTATAATCAGAACCTCGCGATTGGGACGATCTGTGCGTCCGGGTCGTTGGGGACAATGATTCCGCCTTCGATCGTGCTGATCATATATGGTCTGATCACCGAAACCTCGATCAAGGCGTTGTTTACCGGAGCCTTCGTGCCGGGCTTTATGCTGGCGATGATGATTATCAGCTACATTGTGATCCGCACGCAGTTGCGCCCCGAAGACGCGCCGTTGCCTGACCCGCAGCCTGGCGATCCCACGGGCGGAGAAAAATGGGGAATGTTTGGTGGTTTCCTGTCGCTGCTGGTCATTGGCGGTTCCGCCCTTTTGTTCCTGCGGGCACTTTATTTTACGCTGACCGGGCTGAATGTTCTGGAAGAGGGCGAAGACCGCATTTTCCTTGGCATGCCTGATCACCTGTTGCCGATCGCCATCGCTGGCGTCGTCGGGGTGGTTCTGGCCTTTGCGGTTTTTGGGCGCGAACGCACAATGCTGGGCTGGGCGCACGGCAAAGGGCTGGTGCCGCCGATATTGGTTATTGGCGTCGTGCTTGGCTCGATTTATGGCGGTATTACCGGAATCACAGAAGCCGCTGGTATGGGTGCATTTGCGGTCTTTATCATCGCCTTGCTGCGGGGCGAGGCCAGCGTTGGCTTGCTGTGGGATTCCATGATGCGAACGCTGCGCTCTACCGGGACTATCATCTGGGTTACAATTGGTGCCGCCGCATTGGCGGGTGCCTACACGCTTGCGGGCGGACCAAACTACATCGCCAATTTGATCGTTGGCTCGGAAATGCCGACGATGGCCGTTCTGCTGACGATGATGGTGATCCTTCTTTTCATGGGTGCATTCATGGATTGGGTGGGTATCGTGCTTTTGATCATCCCGGTATTCCTGCCGATCGTGCGCAAGTTGCCATTGGATGAAATCGGGTTGATCGGCCAGCTTGAACCGCAGCATGTTTCGATCTGGTTTGGTGTTCTGTTTACCATGAATATGCAGGTCAGTTTCCTGTCGCCGCCATTCGGGCCAGCGGCGTTCTATCTGAAATCGGTCGCACCGGCGCATATCTCGTTGACGGATATTTTCAAAGGCTTCCTGCCGTTTATCGGCGTGCAGCTTTTGGCACTGTCGATATTGCTGATTTGGCCCCCGATCGTCACCCTGCTGTTGTAAAGGAGGCATTGTCGTGCTGAGCCAGGAACAGACTGAAAAATTTCGAAACGAAGGCTATCTGGTCCTTGAAGACGTCATTGACAAGCCCACACGGCTTGCCGTGATCAATGAGTATGCCGCATTGATGGACCGGCTTTATGCGCAATGGCATGCAGATGGCCTGGTGCCTGCGCCAACGTCCGGAATGTCTTTCTGGGAAAAGTTGGACATCGCGTATCGTGCCGGGTTCGACTGGTATCAACCGCTGGATATTTCATTGCCGCATGCGGACATTCGCAGTGACACGCCAATGCATATCGGCCCGGCAGTTTTTGCCATGGCCACACATCCAGGAATTCTGGACATCGCCGAAAGCGTGATCGGACCCGAATTGACATCAAACCCGATCCAGCACGTGCGCATCAAGCCGCCAGAGAGGTTGGTGGCGGGCGATGAAAGCCGCGCCCATATTGTATCGACCGACTGGCACCAGGATCGTGCCGTCACGCTTGAATCTGCGGATGAAACCGAAATGATCACGGTCTGGCTGGCGATGACGGATGCCACTGTCGAAAACGGTTGCCTGCAGGTCAAACCGGGCGTCGAACCCGAGATGATACCCCACTGCACGATGAAACAAGTCGGCATATCACAAAAACTTCTGCCAAGACGTGCGGCGGTGCCTGCGCCGGTCAAAGCCGGTGGCGCGGTTATTTTCCACCCGCTGACACCGCATGCCAGTCTTTCCAACCAGTCCGATGGTTATCGATGGTCTTTTGATCTGCGGTATAACGTGACCGGCCAGTCAACCGGGCGGGATCAATTTCCCAGTTTTGTTGCCCGCTCCCGCGCCAATCCTGAAACCGAGCTGCGTGACTGGACCCGCTGGAAATCGATGTGGGAAGATACCCGCGCGAAGTTGGCGCAAGAAGAACACATCCCGCAACATCGCTGGCCGTCTGACGGCCCCTACTGCGCCTAGCCGAATGGAAACCATCAGGCTTGATCCATCCGACAATCTTGTGATCGCGCGGGTGAACCTGTCGGTGGGTCAGGTCACGGACGGGGTGACGGTGAACGACGCGATCCCTGCCGGGCACAAACTGGCAGTTGCGCAGATCCCTAAAGGTCAGGTTGTGCGAAAATTTGCGCAGGTGATCGGGTATGCGGCGCACGATATTAAAGCTGGGGATCACCTGCATACCCACAACATTGAATATCGCAATGTGTCCTCGGATTACGCATTTGGAACCAACTTGCGCCCGCCCAATGTGCCCCAAACCCAGGACACTTTTATGGGATATCAACGGGAAAACGGTCAGATAGGCACCCGAAACTATATCGCGATTGTGACGTCGGTGAATTGTTCGGCGACCGCTGCACGCATGATCGCGGACCATTTTACGCCCGAACGCCTTGCCGCATTTCCAAATGTCGACGGTGTGGCAGCGTTTGTCCACGGCACGGGATGTGGCATGGCCGGTGACGGCGAAGGGTTCGAAGCGCTGCAACGTGTAATGTGGGGGTACGCACGGCATCCAAATCATGCGGGCGTTCTGATGGTTGGTCTGGGCTGCGAAATGAACCAGATCGATTGGTTGCTCGAAGCGTATGGGCTGCAGCAGGGGTTGATGTTTCAGGCAATGAACATTCAAAACGTTGCCGGGCTTCGCCGCACAGTCGAGGCCGGGATTGCCAAAGTCCAGGCCATGTTGCCCCAGGCGAATACTGCGCGGCGCACACCATGTCCGGTCAGCGCCCTAAAGGTTGCTTTGCAATGTGGTGGATCCGATGGATGGTCAGGGATCACGGCAAACCCGGCACTGGGCCACGCCTGCGATATACTGGCCGCGCAAGGCGGGACAGGTGTGCTGGCAGAAACGCCCGAAATCTATGGGGCAGAGCACTTGCTGACCCAACGCAGCGCAGATCGTGCGGTGGGTGAACGTCTGATTGATCTGGTGAACTGGTGGGAAGATTACACCGCGCGAAACAATGGTACGATGGACAACAATCCCACCCCTGGGAACAAAACCGGTGGCCTGACCACCATTTTGGAAAAATCTCTGGGTGCGGCTGCAAAAGGTGGAACCACGCCGCTGATGGCTGTCTACAAATACGCCGAGCCGGTCAAGGCGGCTGGGTTTACGTTCATGGACAGTCCGGGTTACGACCCGGCATCTGTCACGGGTCAGATCGCCGGCGGTTGCCAGATCGTATGTTTCACGACCGGCCGGGGCTCGGCGTTCGGGTCCAAACCTGCGCCGACGATCAAAATTGCAACCAACACCGAATTGGCAACGCGCATGGCCGAAGATATGGATATCGATGCGGGTCAAATATTGTCAGCCGGTGTCCCGGTTGAAGCAATGGGTCGTGTGATCTACGACATGATCCTGCGGGTCGCCTCTGGTGAGCCAAGCAAATCCGAGTCGCAAGGTCTTGGTGATTATGAATTTGTGCCATGGCAAATTGGCGCGGTGATGTAGGGGTGAAAATGACAAAACCAACGATCGGATTTATTGGGCTGGGTCTGATGGGCGGGGCCATGGTGGCGCGTCTGCAGGACTGCGGCTATGCAGTTACGGTTATGGGCAATCGCGACCGCACCGAGATTGATCGCGCGATCGCGCGCGGCGCATCCGAGGCAAAAAACGCCCGTGAACTGGCCAGTACCAGCGATATCGTGATGCTTTGCATGGGCACATCAGACCAAGTGGAATCGCGACTGCAGGGACCCGACGGTGTAATCGCCGGTGTCAAACCCGGCGCGGTTGTGATCGACTTTGGAACATCGCTGCCCGCTTCGACCAGGAAATTGGGTGCCGCGCTGGCGGCCAAAGGTGTGACCTATATGGATGCGCCCCTTGGCAGAACGCCCAGTCATGCGCGTGACGGGCAACTGAATATCATGTGTTCTGGCGACTTTGCGGCCTTTGAACGCGTCCGCCCGGTACTGGAAAACCTCGGCGAAAACGTTTTTCACCTGGGTGCCTTGGGCAATGGCCACACGATCAAACTGATCAATAACTTTCTTGCCCAGAACATGGCCAACGCGATGGCAGAGGCATTTGCCATGGCTGATGTCACCGGAATAGAGCGTCAACAGGTTTATAATGTGATGTCTGCCGGCCCGCTGGGATCGGGGTTCATGGATTTCATGGCCGCCTATGCATTGGAGGGTGATTCAACCAAACTTGCCTTTTCAATCAGCAATGCGGCCAAAGACGTTGGATATTATGATCGTATGGCGCAGGAAGCCGGTGCAACTTCGGTCATGGCAGCTGGCGCGTTGGGCGCATTGCGCGATGCAGTGCATGGTGGTGCTGGTGATGCAATGGTGCCGGAATTGGTCGACTATTATGCAAAGCGCCTGAAAGGTGGTTGAGACCCCGGGTCCACCGGCAGTAAAAAACTATGTCGGCTGGGCCATCGGTCTGATGTTATTGACGAACCTGCTGTTTTCGTTTGTGGACACATCCACCAAATGGCTGCTGGGCAGCGGAATGGTCGCCATCCAACTGGCATTTGCCCGTTACTTTACCCATTTTGCGATTACATTGGTCGACATTAGGCGTTCGCCCAGCCGGGCCGAACGCTTGCCGCCCCGACTGCTGATGTGGGTTGTGTTGCGTTCTTTGTGCCTTGTGTCCGCAACTGTGGTCAATTTTTTTGCACTGGGGCACCTGTCGCTTGCGGTCAGTTCATCGCTGCTGTTCGTGGCCCCGATTCTGGTTTGCCTGTTTTCAGGCGTGTTGCTGAACGAAAAGGTCAGCAAAGGGCAATGGGCGGCAATTTTATTGGGATTTACTGGCGTCCTGTTCATTGTGCAGCCTTTCGGCGAAGCTGTGAATTGGTATGCCGTTTTGATGCTTTATCCCGCCACGGGGATGGCCTTTTATTCGATCCTGACACGGAAACTGTCGAACAAGGTTACCCCGGCTACGATGCAGTTCTACTCGGGTGCGTTGGGCAGTGTTTTGCTGTTTCCCGCAGCATTCTTTGTATGGGAAAACCCGAGTAATGGGCTGAACTGGACCTTGTTCGTGTTGATCGGCGCATTCGCATGGGCCGGACACGAAGCGATGACCAGGGCCCACAAATATGCCGGTGCCAGTGTCCTCATGCCATTCAGCTATAGCTTTGTCATTTATCTGACCATTGCCAGCTGGCTGGTCTTTGATGAAATTCCGGATAAATTAACGGTTCTTGGCAGCTTTACGATTGCGCTTTCGGGGTTGGCGATCTGGCGGCTGCGGCGGGCTGACTGAGGTTATACAAAGGCAATTCTTAGCCGTGTCCGGTGTTTCAGCGCCGCCTGGCAGAGATTTTTATCCTTGATCTGAGAGGACGAGTGCGACACGCTGTTTCAATGGCGCGCGCGAAATGATGCGCCGCGCCAAAAATATACCAACACTCATGGGAGAAAACGATGAAATTCAATACGATACGAACACTTGCGATGACGCTGGCTGTGTCCGCCCTAAGCGTAACAGCTGTCAGCGCTGACATTCTGGATACGATCAAAGAGCGCGGCAAGCTGATCGTCGGTGTCAAAGCCGACTACAAGCCATACGGCTATCTGGACACATCTGGGGCGATCATTGGTATCGAACCGGATCTGGCGACTGACGTGGCCAACCGACTGGGGGTTGATGTCGAATTTGTCCCGGTTGTCAGTTCAAACCGGATGCAGTTTCTGGAACAAGGCAAGATCGATTTGATGATTGCCACGATGACGGACAAGCCGGATCGGCGCAAAGTCGTCAAGATTATCGACCCCAACTATTATTCGTCCGGAACCAACGTGCTGTCTTTGAAAAGCTTGGGTCTGGCAAGTTGGGACGATCTGAAGGGCAAGCCCGTTTGCGGTATTCAGGGTGCTTTCTATAACAAGGCGACTTCGCAAACATATGGCGCCGAGATCGTGGCGTTCAAAGGCACAGCCGAGGCTTACTCGGCGCTGAAGGCCGGTAACTGCGCCGCCTTTGTTTATGACGACAGTGCAATTGTCGCCAAGACAAATGACCCGGAATGGGCCGACTATGAAATGCCGTTGCCAACAATTGACGACGCGCCCTGGGGGCTTGCTGTGCCGCTGGGCGAGGATGCTTTTGCTGACCTGATGAGCGAAATGATCACAGAGTGGCACAAATCCGGTCGCATTCTTGAGCTGGAAACAAAATGGGGTGTCGCGAACACGCCGTTTGCCAAGGCCATGAACGAAAAGTTCCAATAAGTTACTGAAGGGGCGGGGCGTCGTGCCCCGCCTTTTCTGCTAAGATTGGAGCGCTGCAGATTATGGAATTCATCTTTGAATGGTTTCGCGTTCTCTATGATGAGACCGGGATAAACCTGCCGTTTCTTTACGACAGCTATGACCGGAATCGGATGGTTAACGGGTTCCTGACAACGATTTGGTTGTCGGTCGTGTGTCTGTTTTTCTCGATCATTATCGGTGTCATCGGCGCTTGGCTGCAGGGGTCCGCATTCACGTGGACCCGACGTATCGTGAACGGCTATATTCAGGTTTTCCGAAACACGCCGCCGCTGGTGCAATTATACTTTTTCTATTTTGCGATTGGCACGATTTTACCCAAAGTCGAAAATGACTGGGGTGGGCAGTCACCCATATTGGGAAGTTTCGCCTGGGCCGCAATTTCACTGTCATTCTTTGCCGGCGCCTTTAACGTCGAGATTTTCAGATCCGGTATCGAGGCTGTGCCGAAATCCACCGTCGAAGCGGCCGAGGCACTAGGATTTTCCAAGATACAAATCTACAAGGACATTACCCTGCCATTGGCCTTTCGCGTCGTATTACCGGCGCTGAACAACAATCTGGTCAACCTGGTGAAAACCACAACGCTCGCCTATGCGATCGCCGTTCCCGAGATGCTGTACGAGGCGAACCAAATCTGGTCGGACAATGTGAATGTCACCGAAATGATGTTGTTCATGCTGTTGGCATATTTTTTCCTTGTGGGGATTTTGGTGGGTGGCATGAACCGTTGGGAACGGGCAATGAAAATACCGGGGTATGGGTAGATGACATATAAAACCGACCTGCCTGTGATGATGCCCGTCGCGCCACGGCAACCGGAACCGTTTCTGCGCCTCAGCCTGTGGCATGCCGTTCCGATCGCTGCCCTGACAATCATCGCAGCCTCGCTTGCGTTTGCCGCGGCAGATGACACAAGGCTTTCGCCCTTGGCGGTTCTGGCCAATTGGATACCGCTTTTGTTGCAAGGCTTTGTTTTTAATCTTGCCATTTCGGTCAGCGCAATGGCCCTGGGGACTGTGGTCGGTGCGATGCTTGGGCTTGGCCAGATTTCACCAATCCGATTGATGAGCAGCAGTTCGTGGTTTGTGACGCAGTTTTTTCGCAATGCCCCGTGGCTGGTTTTGTTGTTTTTCGCGATGTTTCTGTTGCCATTCGAAGTTTCGATTTTCGGTCTGAAAATCCCGTTTCCTGACTGGTTCAAGGCCATTCTTGGCTTGTCGCTGCCGGTGATGGCCAACGTATCTGAAATCGTTCGCGGTGCCGTCAGATCTCTGCCCAGTGGGCAATGGGAAGCGGCCGAAAGTCTTGCTTATACACGGGGTCAAACGCTTTGGCTTGTGATCCTGCCACAATGCGTCAAACGGATGTTGCCGCCTTGGATGAACCTGTATTCCATTTTGACCATGGCCACAGTGCTGGCGTCGATCGTTGGTGTGTCCGAAGTCATGACATTAACGGGTCGCGCATTATCGGCCGAAGGTGGCCGGCCAGAACTGCTGGCCCCGTTTTACGGCTTCGTTTTGTTGCTGTTCTTCGCCTATTGCTATCCGATTGCGCGTTTCACCGTGCATCTGGAAAAGAAATTCGCCGTCATAACCTGAGGAATTGATATGAGCTGGACCCCCTCTGACCCAATGGTTTCCATACGGGATGTGCACAAATCGTTTGGCGCCTTGAAGGTGCTGAATGGCGTCTCGCTGGATGTCATGAAGGGTGATGTGATTTGCATCATTGGTCCGTCAGGTTCAGGCAAATCCACACTGATCCGCTGTGTCAACGCGCTTAACGATATCCAACAGGGTTCGATCCTGGTGGAAGGTCAGGAAGTCAACGACCCCAATCTGGACAAGCTTGAGCTGCGCAAAAAAGTCGGGATGGTGTTTCAGCAGTACAATCTTTTCCCGCATAAAACGGCGCTGCAAAACGTAATGATGGCGCCGGTGCGTGTGTTGAAACAGGACAAGGCCAAGGCCGAGGGCACCGCGCGGGCCTTGCTGAAAAAAGTGCGGCTGGAAGGCAAGGAAGACGCATTTCCCGGAGAGCTTTCAGGCGGCCAGCAACAGCGGGTCGCGATCGCGCGCTCGCTGGCGATGCAACCTGATGTGATCTTGTTTGACGAAGTGACTGCCGCGCTTGATCCTGAAACCGTAGGCGAAGTGTTGCAGACAATCAAAGATCTGGCCGAAGACGGCATGACCTGTATACTTGTGACCCACGAGATGGGCTTTGCCCGTGAGGTGGCTGATCACATCTATTTCACAGATCGCGGTGTGATCGTGGAACACGGACCACCCAAGACATTTTTCGACAATGCACAAGATCCGCGCACCAAAGAGTTTCTGAGCCAGATATTGTAGCGTACCCGATTTGGCAGCGTTCAGGCGCGCCCGATTTCACGAGTTTTGGTTCGATTGAAATAATAGCCCTGAAAAACCTGACAGACCGGCCATGTCGCAAATGTGCACGCAAAGTTGGCGCGATGCGCCTTGACGCGCTTGCAATAAGCGTCAGAGTGATCTTGGTCAGACGATCCAGGGGGAATAGTCCGCAATGAAACAAACTTTCAAACTATCCGCATCTATTGGGTGTGCGTTGCTCGTATCAACTGTCGGGGTTTCGGCGGAAACATTTCGGTGGGCGTCGACAACGGATCCGCAAACCATGGACCCCCATGCCGTTAACTCGGCACCGGTGCTGTCGTTTTTGAATAACATTTACGAAGGCCTTGTGCGGCGCGGTCAGGATATGTCGATTGAACCATCTTTGGCGGCATCGTGGGAACCTTTGGTGGGTGAGAACGGCTGGCGATTTAACCTGCGCCAGGGTGTGACATTCCAGAACGGTGCCACCTTTGATGCCCAGGACGTGATGTTTTCGTATCAACGTGCCTCAAACGAAGCGGCCGATGTGCGATCGTGGTTTGCACCCGTGGCGGATGTCCGGGTCGTGGACGACTATACGATCGACTTTGTGACGACTGCCCCCAACCCGCTGTTCCCGGATTCCATTGCCAATTTCATGATCCTTGATCAGGATTGGGCGGAAAGCAACGATGCGGCATTGCCTGCGCGGGACGCTGAAAATTTTGCGACAATGAATGTGAACGGCACCGGTCCGTTTACTTTGGCAAGCCGCGATCCCGGGGTGCGCACCGTGCTGACCCCCAACGGCGATTGGTGGGACGATGCGACCCACAATGTGACCCAGGCGATTTTCACACCTATCGGAAACTCCGCGACAGGTCTGGCAGCGCTTTTGTCGGGCGAAATCGATTTCATCCAGCCAATCCCGTTACAGGATGTCGCCCAGGTCGAAGGCCGCGACGGCTTTAAGGTTCTGGAAGGTGAAGAAACACGGGTCATCATGTTTGGCTTTGGTCATGAGCATGAAAAATTGCTGTATTCTTCAGATGTCACGGATGCGAACCCGTTCACTGACCCGCGCGTGCGTCTGGCCGCAGCCCATGCAATCGATATCGCGTCCATTGATCGTGTGTTATTTCGCGGCAAAATAGAGCCCGCCAGCCAACTGGTCCCAGCAGGCATTTCGGGATATTCCGAGGCCAACAGCGAGCGGCCAGCCTATGACCCGGCACGCGCCAAGGCGCTGTTGGCAGAAGCCGGCTATCCCAATGGCTTTAGTTTCGGGCTGAAATGCCCGAATGATCGCTATATCAACGACGAAGCAGTGTGTCGTGCAGCAGCATCCATGTTCGCAGCAGTAGGTTTGAATGCGACGCTGAGCACCGGCCCGGTGCGGGATTACTGGCCGCAGCTGCGCGCAGATGATTTCGACATGTATTTGCTGGGTTGGTCCCCGGGGACGTTCGACATGGAACATCCCATTCGGTTTCTTTTGAACAGCCAAAACGATGAAAAGAAACTGGGGTCCTGGAATTTCGGCAACTACTCGAACGCGCGTGTTGACGAATTGCTACCGCAGATTCAACAGGAAATTGACCCGGCTGCGCGTCAGGCACTGGTTGATGAGGTCGTGTCGATCACCCAGGACGAAGTGGCCTATATCCCGCTTTATACGCAGCCGTTGATCTGGGCCGCCAAGGACAATATTGAACTGACGCAGCGGGCCGACAACTTCTTTATGTTGCGGTGGGTAAACGTCAACTGATCCAGCTTTAAGACACAAAAAGGCGGTGGCATATTTCATCCTGAAACGACTGGTTCAGTCAGTTTTCGTGATGCTTGCCGTCGCCTTTTTGGCATTCTCGCTTTTTCGGTTTGTCGGTGATCCAATCACCCAGATGACAGGTGTCGAAACCTCGGTCGAGGATCAGGAACGCTTGCGCGAAGAATTGGGTCTGAATGATCCGTTTGCCTTTCAGTTTCTGCGCTTTTCCGGCGACATGATCCAAGGTGACTTTGGGTTTTCGTATCGCACACGCCAGCCCGTTGCCGAAATGATCGCCAGCCGGGTGCCCGCGACGCTAGAACTGGGGGTGGTGGCGCTGTTGATATCGCTGGCTGTTGGCATACCGTTTGGGGTCTACACCGCACTGCGACCCCGCGGGATTTTGACCCAAACCATATTGCTGACCAGCCTGGTCGGCGTTTCTGTTCCGACCTTCGTGATCGGGATCATCCTGATTTTTCTGTTTGGCGTTCAATTGGGCTGGCTGCCGACATTCGGGCGTGGTGGGACCGTGCAAATTGGCGGCTGGGAAAGTTCATTTTTCACAATTGATGGTTGGCGGGCGCTGATATTGCCGGCTTTCACGCTGGGGGTCTATCAGCTGACTTTGACGATGCGACTGGTGCGGGCTGAAATGATGGAAGTCATGCGGTCGGATTACATTCGCTTTGCCACCGCCCGCGGGGTGCCGATGGGGCGGCTCTATTTCAGACACGCGTTGGCCAACACGATGGTGCCGGTGATCACCATTATCGGTTTGCAGTTTGGTGGAGTCATCGCCTTTTCAATTGTCACGGAAAGCGTCTTTCAGTGGCCGGGCATGGGGTTGCTGTTTCTGGAATCCATCCGGTTTGTGGATATTCCGGTGATGGGGGTCTATCTGGTTGTGATCGCATTTTTCTTTGTTCTGGTGAACCTGATCGTAGACCTGCTGTATGTGGCAATAGATCCACGTTTGCGGGTCAAATAAGTATGATGATGGAGTTCATCAGACGCTACGAAGGCCTTTGGCTGTTTTCGCGGTCTCCTGCCGCGATTGTCGCGGCCATTGCAGCCATATTGATCGCTGTGGGCGCTGCATTTGCACCCTGGATTGCGCCGATCAATCCCTATGATCTAAGCTCTTTCAGTTTGTTTGACGGGCTGTTGCCGCCGGTCTGGCAGGACGGGGGCAATCCCGCATTCCTGCTGGGCACGGACGATCAGGGGCGCGATATGATTTCGTCAATTCTGTATGGTGCGCGGCTATCGCTGATAATCGGCCTGGCCGCCATGGTCATCGCCACGGTGATGGGTGTCGGACTGGGCCTGGCTGCGGGCTATTATGGCGGCCGTTTCGATGCCATCGTGATGCGGATCGCGGATATTCAGCTGGCGTTGCCTGCCATTCTGACGGCTCTTTTGATCGACGGTATTGCGCGCGGAATTCTACCGCCAGAGATCCAACAGAACTTGCGGGTCACGGTACTGACATTGGCAATTGCGCTGTCTCTTTGGGTCAACTTTGCACGGACCGCGCGGGCATCCACGTTCGTTCAGATGAACAAGGAATATGTGCAGGCCGCCATCATCATGGGGCAGCGCCCGGTCCGGGTGATGTTTGTGCATATTCTTCCCAATATATTGGGGCCGTTGCTGGTGATCATGACCGTTGATCTGGCCTCGGCCATACTGTTAGAGGCGACATTGTCCTTTTTGGGCATTGGCCTGCCTGCCGACAGCCCGTCGCTTGGAACGCTTATCCGCATTGGCATGCAGTTCCTGTTGTCGGGCGAATGGTGGATATTGTGGATCCCGACGCTGTTTCTTGTCGCGCTGGTGGTTTCCATCAACATCCTTGGTGATTTCCTGCGCGATGTGTTCAATCCGAGGCTGCGTTGATGCTGACGATCAAGGATTTAGCTGTAAGATTTCCCACGCGGTTCGGGGATGTCGTTGCCATAGAAGATGTGGATATGACCATCGCCCCGGGGGAAATCCACGGTCTGGTCGGGGAAAGCGGCGCGGGTAAATCCACTGTCGGCGCGGCCGTTATCGGGCTGTTGCCTGCGCCGGGATTTGTTGCACAGGGCGAACTGACGCTTGGTGATACGGATTTGCGCGCTTTGGATGCCAGACAGGCGCATGAAATTCGCGGCGACCGCATTTCAATGATTTTTCAGGACCCGCAAACCAGTTTGAACCCGTTGATGACCGTCGAGGATCAACTGGTCGAAACGATCCAGGCGCATTCGGATGTGTCATACGCAGACGCGCATAAACGCGCGGTTGATCTGCTTGAAGAAATCGGGATCAAAGATGCGGCGGCGCGTGTGAAGGCCTATCCGCATCAATTCTCGGGTGGAATGCGTCAGCGTGTGGTTATTGCGCTGGCGCTGTGTACCGACCCTGAACTGATCATCGCGGATGAGCCGACAACGGCGTTGGACGTCGCAGTCCAGAGCCAGGTGCTGGATCTTATTCGGCATCTCGCCGACAGTCGCAAAATCGGGTTCATGCTGATTACCCACGATATCGGTGTCATTGCGCAGGTTGCCGATCGCGTGACCGTCATGCGCCGTGGGCGGGTGGTGGAAACCGGGCAAACCAGACAGGTGCTGGGCAATCCGCAGCACCCCTATACAATTGGTTTGATGGATGCGGTGCCGCCGTTGGATCATAAAATCGATCGTTTTCGTTTGCCAGAGGAAGAGTCGGGGTCACCAAAGGGCGCAGATGGCCGTGATGCAGAACGCTGGCTTTTGGAAGGGCAGGCGCATGAACTGACCGGTTTGGAGGTTGCAAACCTAACGATGAAATTTCGTGGGCCGCGCACGTCTATCTGGCGCAAGCCCGACCAATTCACGGCCCTTGATGATATCAGTCTGGCGGTGCGACCAGGACGCGTGCTGGGTCTGGTTGGCGAAAGTGGATCAGGCAAATCGACATTGGCCAAAGTGCTGACCGGACTGTTGCAGCCGACCGGCGGCCAAATGCAGCTGGGGGGCAAGGAACTGCCGGGTGGCAGGGCGCGCGGCCGCCTTCACCCGTCCCGCCAACTGATCCAGATGGTGTTTCAGGATCCCTATTCCAGTCTCAACTCGCGGCACCGGGTCGGGTATATACTGGCAGAGCCATTGTGGCTGTACGGGCTTGAAAAAGACCCCGACAGGCGGCGGCAACTGGTCGCGTCGATGATTGCCTTGGTGGGGTTATCGCCGGAAACGATTGACAAATATCCACACCAGTTTTCCGGTGGTCAACGCCAACGGATCGCTGTGGCGCGCGCGCTTCTTGCGCGACCGCGGTTCCTGATTTGCGATGAACCAACGTCGGCGCTTGATGTGTCAGTCCAGGCTCAGGTTCTGAACCTGTTGAAAGACCTGCAAGCTGCATTTGGTCTTACGATCTTATTCATTACGCACAACCTGTCGGTAGCCCGGCAGATGTCAGATGACATTGCGGTGTTGCGAAATGGTAAGATCGAAGAAAAAGGACCAACAGAGGACGTGTTCAACAATCCCGCTGCGGATTATACGAAAACGCTTTTGAAACTGACGCCAGTCATGCCGGGCGACTGGCGATGAAATCGGACACGCCAGTGCTGCGCCCGCGCTGACCAGGTCCTGATATAGTGCGCACGCCAGAATTGACGGTGCCCTGTTCAACCGGGTTCCGGGACACAGCAGCCCCGTTGGCGCCCGGGTTCATGGCATTGATCAGTGTCCGGACAGCGACCCCAGCCGCAATAGTACCCGCTTTAGCATCGGCATTATATTGAACGCTGCGGCAAAGCCGCGACGTGCGGGTGTAGCACCGGGTTTTCGAGCCATTTTGCCGACAGATTTTTTTGCGGTCATCAATTGCTCCTCGGTTCGACGTGAAAACGCGTGGCCGGCTCAGATGCCCCAGGCATAGTTGGGAATTCGGCCCAAATGCACCGATACGTCGCCCAGACCGTCAATGGCTTCCAATGCGACCTTTGCGGCGGCTTCCTCGTCGCTGGAATTGACGATCCCCCAGACGTCCACGCGGTCTTTCGCGACAATCACGTTCAGGTGGACCGGGTTCAGTCCCGGCACCTGCGCCAGGGCGCCCATCACGATATCGCGCCTTGTTTCTTCGTCGGCATCGGGGCGAATTTGAACGATTGGCTGCGACGCAAGGGCTTGCAGCAGATTGGCGCGGCTTACGATGCCAACGATCTTGCCGTCCTGAACAACAGGGACCCGCTTGATGTGTCCCTTTTCAAGCAGACGAGCGATCTGACCAACCGGTGTGTCGGGGGTGACAGTGGTGACCTGTGTGGTCATGATGTCCTTCAGGTGCTGGCCCCTTTCCTGGATAAAACCCTTGGCACTTGCCTGGGTTTCAGCGAATAGCGACAACCACCAGGATCGGGTTTGGTCCTTTGCGCCCTCGACCCGCCGCATGAGATCGCCCTCGCTGACGATCCCGACGATCCCGCCGTTGTTATCGACAACCGGAATCGCGCTGATGTGGTTTTGCGACATCAGTTCGGCAGCCTCGCGCACAGTTGTACCAGGCTTTGCGGTGATGACAGTTTTGGTCATGATATCTGATGCGTTCATATCTTGTTCGCCCCTCTTTGCTGCTTTTGGCGGTCGAAAATTCGGATGTGACAGCCATGGCCACTGAACTGTTGACGTCTGGCGCAGCAAAATATTACAGGCGGCAAACCCGACGCCGCGTTTTCATCATGAAAACAGCAAGCCAAATATAACACCGATCACTGTTCCGGGATTGACGCAGGTCAAGGCGGGCAATTCTTTGGTGCTTCAACCTGAACAAGTTGAAATTGCATATTTGGGCACATGTTCAGGTCAAAACAGAAGAATTTGATGGTATGGATGCGCGCGGTGACCGTCACCGCCGCAATCATTGCCATTTTTGGCGCTGCGCTGGTCTTGTTCCCGGCAATTGATCACCACGATATGCCCAACCAGACGGTTAGCACGTCGATGGCCCAGGCCGATAATTCAGGCGACACGATCCAGCCGTCTGAACCCGATTCAAATTGCCAGATTGTGCAAAGTTGCGCGGTGGCTGTCATGCCTGGTGGTGACCCGGTTTTGACGCCTCCTGATGCGGCAACTGAACGTCCACGGGCGGCGGCATACAATCCGTCCGGCACAAGAAACATGCCATTTCACCCGCCGCGTATTCTTTCACAGGTCTGATCGTCCGCACCGGTTGTTCGGTGCTGCACCAAGCCATTTGAAAGAAGCCAAAAAATGCCCGATGACTCTGAATTTGTCGCCACCGAAGTCTTTCCGTGTCATGCCGCGTCACCGTCCAACGCATACGGAAAGTCGTTGGTGGGTGGCATGGCAAACCCCCGGAATGGCGACTGCCTGTAACGCCAACTTGGCACGCGCGTCTACATATCACGCATACAATATCCAGATGGAGAATAAAAAATGTGCTCACACTCAAACGCGACCTCTGAAGCAACAGAAAAAAAGCAGGGTGGCTGTTGCTGCGGGTCGTCCTCTGGCGCCTCCAAAAGCGCAGCACCGGAGTCTGAAAAACCCGTTTTGCAGAAAACCGGCGACGCAGAAACTGTTGGCGATCAGTCCAAGGGCTGCTGTGGCGGTCACTGACCCGTTCAGACCCGATCGTTCGAACCCGACTATGAAATCAAAGGAGACTTAACATGACAATCGTTCTTTTCACTCTCGCAGTCGGCCTGTTCCTCTTGATTGCAGCGTCAGCATCACCACGGCGAAGCCAAGCTGCGGCATTGGCAAGGGTTACACGCCAACCCGACAATCCCAACAATAGGTAAAAGGATATACTCTGATGTTCAAAGTACTCACGACTGCAACCGCGGCATTGCTGATGACAAGCGCCATGGCGTCGGCCCAGGCAATTGTTTTTGTACCTGAAGGCAGCGCCGATACCGTTCGCATGGTTGACGGTCAAACCGGGGAAACGATCAAACGGATCGACGGCCTAGAGGCCGTGCATGGGCTTTCCGGCGCGCCGGGTGTCAAGTATCTGGTCGCTGGCAGCTATGCCGAGACCGATCGAGAAGCCATCGCGAAGATCGCGCAGCCCGAAGGCGTTTCCGACGACGAACACGCGGCGCATCATTCGATGGCCAATGACAAACCGATTGGTCCTGCGGATGCAGGTATCAGTATCCTGAGCGTTCTGGACGCAAAAACCGGAGAAATCGTCTATCGGATTGAAGTCCCGGGTGCAGTGCACCATACCGCTGTGTCCCCCGATGGCCGTTTTGCAGTGGCAACACACCCGGCAGGTGACGGGATTTCCGTCATCGATCTTGCGACGCTTAAACTGACCGCTTTCGTGCCAACGGGCAGCATGCCAAACTATGCGGCATTCGGGTCCGAACCGGGCGTTGTTTTCGTTTCAAACGCTGGCAACGGAACGATCAGCGAAGTTGACCTGGAACTTGGTATCGTGCGCCGGAACCTGGTTGCCGGCACCGGACCAGAGCATTTCGCAGTCGATCCCGACAAGGACGTGATCTATGCCGCCGATGCAGAGGCAGGCAACGTGATCGAGTTGTCGTTGAAAGACGGATCGGCCATGCGCAATTTCCCGATTGGCGGTGAATTGCACGGTGTGGACCTGTCGGATGACCGCGCAACATTGTTTGTCGCCGGACGTGGTGAAGACAAGATCGCATCGGTGACACTGGCAAGCGGGGCTGTCACCGAGACATCGCTTTCGCCGCAACCTTATCACCTGACCAATATTCCCGGCACCGGAAAATTTTATGTGTCGTCACGCGCCGAACCAAAGGTTTGGATCGTGGACAGTGCGACATTGACCGCAATCGACAGCTTCCCTGTAGATGGGGAAGGGCACCAAATGGTGGCATTTCGCTAAGAACTCAATCCGTGGTATCAGGGTCGCCGCCAAGTGACCCTGCGCGGCTTGTATAAACAAGGACGATTCAGATGACACATGACGTGCATGCGCACAAAATCAATCCTATCACGGATCCCGGCACAGACACTGTTCCCGCGGATTTCGCCGGGACGGTCTATACCTGCCCGATGCATCCCGAAATTCGCAGGACTGAACCCGGCGACTGCCCGACATGCAATATGCATCTGGTCCCCGAAGACGAAGTCGCAGCCACAACACATGGGCATGATGGGCACGATCACGGCCACCACGGTCACAGTTGCGACCATGATGCGCCTGCAAATGCTGGCAAACCCGGGCAATATGATCTTGTTCCCGCAGGCTATGAGGGCACTGTGTACACGTGCCCGATGCATGCCGATGTACGCCAGACCGAACCCGGATCCTGCCCGATTTGTGGTATGGGACTGGAACTTGAGTCCGCAACCATGACCGAAGACGGTCCTAACCCCGAACTCGTCGATTTCACGCGACGTTTCTGGGTCGGCACCATATTTACGATACCTTTGCTGATCCTGACCATGTCGCCATATGTCGGTGCTGGTTGGATACGCGAGATATTCGGCGAACGGCCCACCCTGTGGATCGAATTCGTCCTGGGTACGCCGGTGATCGTCTGGTCTGGCTGGCCGTTCTTTACCCGTGGCTGGAAATCGTTCCGGACCATGAACCTGAATATGTTCAGCCTGATCGGGATGGGCGTTTCGGCGGCCTATATCTTTAGCGTCGTGGCCATTGTGGCACCGGGTATTTTCCCGGACGGCTTTCGCAATGCCGAAGGCCATGTCGGCGTTTATTTCGAGGCCGCGGCTGTGATCGTGACGCTGGTTCTGTTGGGCCAGATCATGGAGTTGCGGGCACGTGAAGGCACCGGCAAGGCGATCAAGGCACTGCTTGATATGGCGGCCAAGACTGCGCGTGTCATTCGGCCTGATGGCAGCGAGGAAGAAGTCGCCTTGGAGGATGTACTTGTCGGCGATCACTTGCGTGTGCGCCCTGGTGACAAAGTCCCGGTTGATGGCAGTGTCATCGAGGGACGTTCGTCGATCGACGAAAGCATGATCTCGGGCGAATCCATCCCTGTAGAAAAGGTGGCGGGTGACGTGGTCACCGGTGCCACGATAAACGGAACCGGATCGCTGGTAATCGAGGCCAAGCGGGTGGGTGCTGATACCATGCTGAGCCAAATCGTTGAAATGGTGGCAAACGCCCAACGCTCGCGCGCGCCGATCCAGAAATATGCGGATATGGTTGCGGGTTACTTCGTGCCGGTCGTGATTCTGATTGCGATATTGTCCTTTATCAGTTGGGGAATTTGGGGGCCTGACCCCGCCTTGTCATATGGATTGGTTTCCGCCGTGGCGGTGTTGATCATCGCTTGTCCTTGTGCCCTTGGCCTGGCCACACCGATGTCGATCATGACCGCCACCGGGCGCGGTGCCCAGATGGGTGTTCTGATCAAGAATGCAGAGTCTTTGGAGCGGTTTGAAAAGATTGACACGCTGATCGTGGATAAGACCGGCACCCTGACAGAGGGCAAGCCACGCCTGGTTGCTGTTCTGCCAGAGCCCGGCCACGACGAAGCCGAAGTGCTGCGGCTGGCGGCGTCGCTGGAACGCGGCTCGGAACACCCTCTGGCCGAGGCGATTGTGCGGGGCGCAGAAGAACGCAGTGTCGAAATGGTCAAGGCCGAAGACTTTGAAGCCGTGACAGGCAAAGGTGTCAAAGGCGTGGTCGATGGTCAGGCGGTCGCGCTTGGCAACCTTGCATTGATCACCGATATGGGACTGAAAGCTGACGCGCTAATCGAAAAAGCCAATACACGGCGCGACGAGGGCGAGACCGTGATGTTTGTTGTCCTGGGCGACGAGATTGCCGGGCTTGTCAGCGTGGCCGATCCAGTCAAGGAATCCACGCCCGCCGCGCTCAAGGCGCTGCACGAACTTGGCTTTCGGATCATCATGGCCACCGGCGACAACGAACGCACTGCCAACGCGGTTGCAGCCCGGCTTGGCATCGATGAAATCCGTGCCGATGTCATGCCCGAGGACAAAGCCCGCATCATCCAAGAGTTGCAGGCGCAGGGGCACAAGGTTGCCATGGCCGGTGACGGTGTGAACGATGCGCCCGCACTGGCACAGGCCGATGTCGGTATCGCCATGGGCACAGGGGCTGATGTGGCAATCGAAAGCGCGGGGTTCACGTTGGTCAAGGGCAATCTTGACGGTATCGTCCGTGCGCGCAGACTGTCGCAGGCCACAATGCGCAATATTCGCCAGAACCTGTTTTTCGCGCTGATCTACAACGCGGCTGGGGTGCCAGTTGCGGCGGGTGTTCTGTTCCCGTTACTGGGCATATTGATCAGCCCTATTTTTGCCGCCTTCGCAATGTCTGCGTCCTCTGTTTCAGTGGTCTTGAACGCGTTGCGGCTTCGCCGGTTAAAGTTCTGAAAGGCGAGAGAAAACAAGATGCAACGACAGGCACGGCTTGTCGTTGCACAGGGTGCTACAATATCTGGCTTTGCTGAAACCGGCCAGTTCCTGCCTTGGGTCAGCCGTCACCACCCCAAACCAGTCGCCACACCCGCGCAAATACCTTAGGGTCCCTCACAGCAGCATCGACCGCGCAATCTGTCCTGACAAAGGTGATCGTGCGATTGCTGCCAAACGAAAACATCAACTGGGAGGATTGTGATGATAATGCAGAGTGCGGTCTTGGTCCGACAGGCAAAAAATTTGGCGGCCAGTGGCGCCGTTTGGATGGTGCTGGCGGGCGTGGCCCAGGCCCATAGTTTCAGTGTCGCAATTATTACTGACGGGGTTGGCGGCGCTGAACAGTTGCAGGCTGCGGTGCGCGGGTTCCTTGTCGCCTCGGCCGAACGCGACGGTCATTCCAACGAAACCGCTGACGGACATCTTGGCGGGCTTGACGTTTTTCTGGTGCCGCTTCCGGCTGCAATGGCGGCTGATATCGACGGATTGATCGGCGAAATGCCCGACACTTTTGACGTTGCGGTGGCGCTTGGGGATGCCGCAGCCCTGCAAGGGGTAGGTGGCGTAGTGGCCACAACAGCGGTGATGATGCCAGGCGTATTGCCGGATCCCGAAGAAAGAACCGGGTTTGGCGAAAGCTTTCGGGCCAGATTTGGCGTTGCGCCAAACGACGCGGCCGCCCAAGGCTATAATGCTGCCCGCAGGATTGACCTTGCGGTGCGGCAAATTGGCGAGGCTTCGCAAACCGAATTGTTACGCAGTGCCTTGACCAATACCGCCAAAGGGATAAGGTGGTGAGCCAGAAGGCAAAAGATGGCTGTTTTAGCGGCGATCTGCTGTTGATCTGATTTTAGGCCTGTTGCGCGAACCTGCGTCTAAATTTTCGACCGCGTCAAAAATAAGAACTGTCAGAAAAAATAGGGAACAGACCATGAAATTAACCAAGACACTAACGACGGCCATTTGTGCGGCAATGCTTGCGGGGCCATCGCTGGCTGACAGCAACAGCACCGAGCCAGGGATGATGGCCTCGGGGCTGATCTTGCCGGAAATGAATGCCGAACTGGGACGCAAGCTTTTCGCAGAAAAAGGCTGTGTTGTTTGCCATGCGATCAACGACGTCGGTGGGGTCGATGCACCGATGTTGGACGCAGAGTTCATGGATTCGCCCATGAACCCGTTCGATTTTGCCGCCCGTATGTGGCGCGGATCGGAAGCTATGGTCGAATTGCAGCGTGATGAACTGGGTGACGTGATTGAGCTGGACGGCGAAGAACTGGCCGCAATCATTGCTTTCGTTCACGACCCCGAGGAACAGAAAAAGTTTTCCGACGCGGACATCCCGGAAAATATCGTCGCGATGATGGAGCACCTGGAAGAAGCCGGTGCGCACGGCGATGAAGAAGAAGAAGACGATGATGGTCACGACGACGAAGAAGAAGCCGAGGACGATGGTCACGACGACGAAGAAGAAGACGACGACGATGACCACAAAGACGATGGCTAAATAACGGTCAATTTCAGGACCCGGGGCCGCTGTTGAAAAGACCGGCGGCTCTGGGTTTTTGGTTCTGACGGTAGCTGCTATGAAAACCCGGGAAATTATTCTGCTTGGTGGTGCCGGCGATGTCGGCATGCGCCTTTCCCGGCTTTTGCTGGCAAATACGTCTGCCACCATCACCACAGTTTCCCGGCGCGCGAAAACGGCAACCGGTCAGGCGGGCGACAGATTGCGTCATGTATCCGTTGATCTGGCGCAAGGCGAAAAATTTGATCTTTCAGCAAATAGTCTTGTGGTTAATCTGACAGAAGCTACCCAGCCCGATTTGGCCCGACAGGTGATCAGTTCTGGGGGATGTTTCCTGGAAACATCGGCATTGCCCGCGTATCTGAACGCGATTACGCAGGCCGCAGAGGCGACAAAAGGGCCGGGCACAGCAATCTTATGCGTCGGCGCTGCACCAGGGGTGACCAATCTTTTGGCTGCCGAAATCACGGCCAAGGCCCCAGATACGGCGCGCATCGACATCGGCTTTGAGATGGGAATGGGTCGCCATTATGGGGTCGCCGGGACAGAATGGTTTTTGCAGACAGCCGGGCGCCCTTATCCGGTGGTCATTGATCATGCGTTGAAACAGATGGCACCCGGGCAACTGACCCGCAAATTTGCCTTTGACCTGGGTGGTCCACTGCTTTCTGCCATCGGATACGGGTTTGCCGACCAAACGATCATTGCTGCAAGATCAGATCGCACACTTGGAACCGTGCGCAGTTTCGTTGCACTTGATCCGTCCTGGATGACGCGCGGGCTTTTGGTTGCGCTGCGGTTGGGGCTTGGCCCGGCGATCGGTCGAAATGCGCGACGGCTGACCCGGTGGCTGCGCAAAACCCCGGCATTGGGGCACACACGGACACGGGTTGTGGTCGAGGGCTTTGACGGCACCGGTCAACTTACGGGACAAATCAGGTTAGAGACCGGCGATCAGGCCGACGCGACCGCGGCAATGATATTTGCGACACTTGTGCCATTGCTGGAAATCGACGCACCTGGTGGCCCGCCTGTCACCACAATCACCGATCATCTGAGTTTTGACGCGGCTTTGACGGCGCTGCGGCAGGTCTTGCCCGATACCAATGTCAGCGCAAGTTTTGCCCGCCCGGTTCAGGATCGGATCGATGCCGGCAACTGAAAGACCGGTTGAAAACCACTGGGCTGGATGCAGCCATAGGGCAATAATTGATGTGGTGGCCAAAACCCAAAAGGTATACCGCTTGGGCTGTCAAATCATGTGGCCGTCATATGTGCATATGAACGTGCAACACAAATTTAAAACACAGGTATGGGCATGACACATTCACACGGCGACGCGGATCTGAACAAGGGCTCGATCAGTCTGGGGGGTGCGGTTGGCATGGGGACAGGCGTGATGATCGGCGCCGGTATATTTGCGCTGACCGGTCAGATCGCCCAGTTGGCGGGGCCTTATTTTGCCTTGTCATTTGTGCTGGGCGCGATTGTGACGTCGTTCAGTGCTTATAGCTATATCAAGGTATCCAATGCCTGGCCGTCCTCTGGCGGGATCGCGATGATCTTGCAAAAGGCCTATGGACCCGGTGCCGTTGCCGCCGCTGCCGCGCTTTTGATGGCGTTGTCGATGGTGATTTCGGAAAGCCTGGTGGCCCGGACATTTGCCACCTATGTCCTGCGCCCGTTTGACATCACAGGTGGACCGCTGGTCCCGATTCTGGCGGTCGGGGTTATCGTGTTTGCATATCTGGTGAATGTCTCGGGAAACCGATCGGTTGGCCTGTTGTCGATCATTATGGCCGTGATCAAGATCGGTGGAATTGCGCTTTTTGGGATCGTTGCCTTATGGTCCAGCGGCTTTGGTTTCCCGGATGCTGCCAGCGAAAATTCCGGTGGATTTGACGTGACTGGTTTTGTCGCCTCGGTGGCGTTGTCCATTCTGGCGTTCAAGGGATTTACCACGATCACCAACAGCGGCGGGGAAATCACTGACCCGCATCGCAACGTCGGTCGCACGATAATCATCTCAATTGCGATTTGCGTCGTCGTGTACCTGTTGGTGGCCTTTGCGGTCGGCTCCAACCTGACGATCGATCAGATCATCGCGGCAAAGGACTATTCATTGGCCGAAGCCGCAGCACCGGCGCTGGGTCAGTTCGGTTTCTATTTCACCGTTGTTCTCGCGGCTGTGGCAACGGCGTCGGGGGTGCTGGCCAGCGTTTTTGCCGTGTCACGCATGTTGGCGATGCTGACCGACATGAAAATGATCCCGCACCGTCACTTTGGCATGTCCGGCCCGATCCGCAGCCATACGCTGGTCTATACTGTGGTGTTGGCGTCGGCCCTGGCGATTTTTTTCGACCTAAGCCGTATCGCATCACTTGGGGCATTCTTTTATCTGGTCATGGATATGTTGGTGCATTGGGGTGTGTTGCGCTATTTGCGTCAGGAAATCGGGGCGAATGGGACGATCGTGCGGCTTGCACTTTTGCTTGATGGGGTTGTACTAATTGCATTCGCCACCTTGAAATTGCAAACCGATCCAATAATTGTGCTTTACGCAGCAATCGCGATAACGGCGGTTTTTGTGTTCCAGCGCGTCTATTTGTCTCGTTGGATCGTGGTGCCATCGGATCAAAAATAGGTTCGCAGCGAACAGTCTGAGGTTGGAATGTCGGTCACAAATTCGATTCTGAAAGTATGGTGGGTGCGTCACCTGCTGATTATTACGCTGGCAGCCGCCGGCACAGCGGTTTTTCTGTACAGCAGGGCCGAATGGTCGCCGATGCACCGTTGGAACAGGGCGGTCGGTGACGTGTCTTTGGTTCTTGTTGCAATCGCGATGGCTCTTGGTCCGGTGTCGCGACTGTGGCGCAGTGCAGCCCGGTTTTTGCCGTATCGTCGCGAATTGGGCATATACGCTGTGTTACTGGCGCTGGTTCACGCCACAATTATCCTGATCGGCTGGGTCAATCTGGATCTCATGCGTCTGATCGGCTTCGAGTTCCACCCCGGTCTGCAACAATATGTCATGGTGCAGCAGGGATTTGCGCTGGCCAATCTGGTTGGTGTTCTTGCGCTGCTTTATGGGGCGATCCTGGCGATTACATCGAATGATCGCAGCCTGCGCTGGTTGGGAAGCACCGTCTGGAAGTTCGTGCAGCGGGGCACTTATGTTTTGTGGTGGTTGTCGGTGGTCCACACCGGCTATTTCCTGTTCTTGCATTTCCTGGACTATCATCGCCAGACACCCGAACCCAACTGGTTCCAGTGGCCTTTTGTGGGACTGGTCGGAATCGTTTTGATACTGCAAATAGCGGCATCATCGGCGACATGGCGCAAAGCGCGCCATCGTGGAGATGGCTTGGCAGAAGCTTCCTAACGCAAAGCCTTGGCTGGCGCGTCGTGTGCCAGGGGATTGTGGTGAATTGCAGTAAAAAATCCGGCACTGCGCTGGTCGCGAATTGGGGTCCCGATTGCATGTGGTAATCGCCCCTCTTGCGCAAAAGTGATCGCCGGTTTTAAGCTGTCCAGACTTGTGCACCGCAGTTAGGTTCATTTCGTCAATTGTTGTGGAAAACGGTCAGCGACCGAACACGGAAGCGTATTGGGGTAATTTGTATGGGCGACAACGAGATTAAACCAGTATCAGAAAACCCCGCGACCGATCCGAGTCTGGCAGCACTGGCCGGCAACCGGCAGATGTTTCTGGGGTTTCTGGTCAAACGTCTGGGCAATCTGACCGAGGCGGAAGATGTGCTTCAGGAATTTTGCCTGCGCGTGATGAAGCGCAAGGACCAGTTGCGCAACGCCGAAAAAATGAATGCATGGCTTTATGCGGTTCTGCGTTCAACCCTGAACGACTATTATCGCAAGAACGGGCGCAATCGCCGCCTGAGTGCCGCCTATGAGCGAGAACAGGAAGTCGCTGAAAACAGCGAAACCGGCGCCGAGGAATTTGTTCATATCTGCAAATGTGTTCAGGCGTTGATCCCGGCAATCCGACCGGATCAGGGCGAATTGATACGCCGCGTCGATCTGCAAGATGAAAGCCGCGATTCTGTTGCGCAGGATCTTGGTATTTCACCGGGGGCGCTTGGTGTACGGTTGCACCGCGCACGTGCGGCCCTGCGTGACCAGTTGCTTGGCCACTGCGGTTGCTGTTGCGAACACGGGTTCGAGGATTGTTCCTGTGCACCTGTCGGATCGGGCGCATAAAACCAGCCTGTCCAATGCGATTTTCGATCAATGGCTGGCGGCATTTGACAGTTTGACCTGCCCTTTGCTGTACTGGTGTGCGGGCGGGTCGATGCGCTTAATTCGCCAGGGTTGGCAGCATTCTGTGTAATGAAATTCAGCGACAAACGTCTTTACCTATGACAGCGCATAATTCGCGGTACGCGGATTGCCATGGCGCTGATAGGTAGGAGAAATGATATGAACACGCAAGTTGCAAGCCGCGCTGCACCGCGGATTCCCATCATCGCACTGGGCTGGAGCCTGGGACTTTTTCTGGCCGTGACCTTTGCCCTTTGTGTCGCCTTTGGGTTGCTTTTCCCGAACGTCACCATGTATCAGATTTGGCTTCCTTTGTTGCCTTGGGTCACTTGGATCAGTTGGACCAGCTTTGTTCTGGGTCTGGTTGAAACAGTGGCATATGGCTGGTTCGTCGCCCTGATCTTTGGCCCGCTGTTCAACTACTTTGCCCAAAGGACAGTGCATTGAGCAAGGCCGGTAAAACCAAACGTGCGCGCCCGGATTCAAGGCGTAACGTAGTGCCGTTTGCGGCGGACACGACGGTTGACGAAAAGCTGGAAAGCGATGTGCAGACCAACGCAGAACCTGTTCTGCCATCTGCCATCGCGCCGCCCTATGCCCAAGACTTGTCCGAACGCTGGATTTTGTTCCTGGATACGCTGCGGCAACGTGCCGACAACATGATCGCCCACGAGAGACAGGGCATGCCGCCGCTGTTGAATTTCAAATACGAAACGATCCTGGATGCGCGTGGCTTTGATCAGCCGGCAAATTACGCATTGTTGCGCATCACCGAAGCCGGTGACGATTGCTGGGACGATTGCGTTGACGAAACCAAGCCCCCGGTGATGGTTGTCGATCCGCGCGCCGGTCACGGCCCCGGCATGGGCGGTTTCAAACACGACAGCGAAATTGGCATGGCCTTGCACGAAGGGCATCCGGTTTATTTCGTTACATTTTTCCCTGAACCGATGCCAAATCAGACATTGGCGGATGTCCATTTTGCACTGCGCGCTTTTGTGGCCGAGTTGGCCCGACGGCATCCCGACACGCCGCCGGTTTTATATGGCAACTGCCAGGCTGGCTGGGCCATGACACTTTTGGCGGCGGATTGTGCGGGATTGACCGGACCGGTCGTGCTGAACGGGTCGCCTCTGTCGTATTGGTCGGGCGAGGCCGGTTCAAGCCCGTTGCGCATGATGGGGGGGCTGGTCGGCGGCACATGGGCCGCGCATCTGGCCGCAGACCTTGGTGACGGCCGTTTTGACGGTGCCTGGCTTGTACAGAATTTTGAACGCCTTCAACCAGAAAAGGCAATCTGGGAAAAATATGCCAATCTGCTTGGCAATGTGGACACCGAAGCCGACAGGTTCCTGGAATTTGAACGGTGGTGGAACGGGTTTTATACCCTGAGCCGCCAGGAAATCCTTGCGATCACTGAAAATCTGTTCATTGGCAACAAGCTGGAAACCGGTGAATTTCGGATCGACGACCACTGCAAGGTGGATCTGCGCCGGATCCGAAACCCAATGATCATCTTTGCCTCTTACGGCGACAATATCACCCCACCGGCACAGGCATTGGGCTGGGTGCCACAGGTCTACAAGGACACGGCCGATCTTCGCGCTGCCGGCCAGCGCATCGTTTACCTGACCAACCCACATGTCGGGCATCTGGGGCTTTTCGTTTCAGCCACCGTCGCCAAGCGCGAGCATCGCGCCATTCTGGAAAATCTTGACGAAATAGAAGCGCTTGCGCCCGGATTATACGAAATGAAAATCGATAACCCGCCCGGTGATGACGACTGTCGTGAATCAGGTATTACCGTGAGATTCGAACCGCGCGAGGTGGATGAAATCGCCGGACACAGCCACAATCGATCCGATCTTGCAAATGTGCGGCTTTTGTCAGAACTGAACGCGGCCACATATGCGTTGTTTGTCAGCCCCTGGGTTACCGCAATGTCCAACCCCATCAGCGCCACCGCGCTAAAATGGGCGCATCCGATGCGGGTCTCGCGGATGGCATTTTCCGAACAGCTGAATCCGTGGATGAAATTGGTTCATACAATGGCCGACGATATCAGCAAGAAACGGACTCCGTTGCCTGATGACGACCCCGGTATCATGGCAGAACGCGCTGCAATGGACGCTGTTGGCCAACAAATCAAATCCGCCCGCATCCTGCGGGATCAGGCGATGGCGGCATTTTTTGAAATGATCTTTGGCACCGCGAACGATCCGGCGCCAGTTGACGGGCAAAGTGACCAGCCAGAAAAAAAGACCCGAAAGGCGGTCTGAGACTATGAAACGGACCACCCTTAATGGGCGTCACTATCTGCTGTTCAGCCGCATGTTCTTGCTGCATCTGTTCAGTCGCGATGCGCCCGGATCGACGTTGTGGGCGCACAGCGTGGCGTGAAATTCAGCTTTAATTACAAGAACCGTGCAACACTTGTTGTCTTGGTCTTAATGTCCCGTAACATCACCTGACTCGGCGATGACATGTCCGGTATTTCGGGCCCAACCAGTGGAGAGCACCCATTTTGCGACCAAACACAGATGCCTTGAGGGGTCGCAAATGGGTCCGTTGAATTTGGGCAAGACCGTTCTTGCAATGTTGCTTTGGGCGGCCTGTTTTCCGCTGATCACGCTGGGAATAACATACGCACCGCATTTGGCTTTTGCCGCGATGCGCGCCGTAATCGCCGGTGGATTTCTGGTTGTGCTTGCGCTTGCCATGGGCCGATCAAACCCCCGCGGACTGCGCAATTGGGTGACACTGTCGTTCATCGGGCTTGGTGCGACCAGCCTGGGGTTTCTGGGGATGTTTCACGCGGCAGAATATGTTTCGCCAGGGATTGCGACAGTCATTGCAAACAGCCAACCATTGCTTGCAGCCGGGCTTGCCGGGGCCGTGCTGGGGGAACGTTTGACAACTAAGGGCAAGGTGGGACTGTTTTTAGGGTTTTGCGGTATCGTCGTGATCGCCGTTCCAGGGATGCTGGACGGCGGACAGGATAGCTATCTGATCGGGATTGGTTATGTGGTCCTGGCGGCCCTGGGAATCACGGTAAGCAATGTGATGCTGAAGATGGTTGCGGCCTCGGTTGACCCCCTGATGACGATTGGTTGGCAGCTTTTGATCGGTGCGGTGCCTTTGGCAGTTGTGTCGTCGCTGACCGAGGATCCGATGGCAATCCAGTGGTCGTTCGCCTTTGTCGCAATTCTGGTTGCGCTGTCGCTGTTCGGCTCTGCCTTGGTATATGTCGTCTGGCTGTCGGTTTTGTCGCAGGTTGCGTTAAGCAAGGCCAATGCGTTCAGTTTTCTGGTCCCGATATTCGGGCTGACAATTGGTGTGTTGTTGTATGACGAAACGCTTGGTGCTGCGGCCATTGTCGGTATAATTCTGGCAATTGCCGGCGTCGGGCTGGTGACAACCGGACAAATCGTCGATGAACCCTTGGATGTGGTGGTGGCAAGCCACTAAAGGCCCATGCGCTCAGTTCGTCGCGCGATGCGGTCGGTGGTCTCGATTCTCGCGATGATATCTGGCACGATCGGGCGGTCATGAAGCGCTTTTTCAATATCGAAATGCCATTCCTGCGTTTTGCCGGAAATACGCTTGTTATCAGCTGTTTAAGTATCGCGCCGTTGCTGTTGGTTTACATCTTGCTGGCGCCGGGGTTCATGACCCTGTTGTTAACAAGCGGTCCCGCGCTAAGCCGTTTTTTGCGGCAGATCGTGACAAACGGAATTCCTGTCGTTTTTGTGGTCAATTACCTGAGTTTCTTTCTATATGCGCTGGTGGCATCCAGACCGCGCGAAACCCATTTGCCAATGCTTGTCCTGTTGATCGATTTACCGGGCAGGGTCATCATTTTCGTCCTTTTACACGCGCTGATCTATGTGATGTCCGCAGATTGGTTTGGCTCTTTTGGTGGCGATCAATGGCTGGCGCTGCGTGTGGTTGGACCGACTCTGGTGCGGTCTGTGTTTTTCGAGAATATCTCGGGGGTTTACCTTTATGCGACACTGGTCAGCGCACTACCGCTTTATATGGCGATGGTGGGGCGTATGCTGAACGCAGAAACCGATCGCGCGACCCGGTTGCGTCGCTGGACCGGCATTGGTCCGGGAAGGGCCGGGCAAATTGTGGTTCAGGTTGTGATCGCATTAATCCTGTTCGCTGCGTTTGCGTTGCTTATGACCGGGTTTGCGGCGCTGATCGTCGCGTTTCAACAACCTTGATGGGTGCATCAGCAACGACCGTCCCATTCGGATCTGGCACAACTCGGAATGTCAGCGCGTTATTCCGGTCGGTTTCACACGTGATAATGACGGCGACCCATGGCAGGGTCGCGCAACATCCGTTAACATCATGCGTTCACGATATCAGGGTCTGGGCGGCCCGCATTTGCGCCCCCTCAAAGTGATCTGGATATGCCGAATGTACAGCCGGCAGGTCGCTGATGATTTCCTGCAAATGTTGACGCAATGCCTGTTCAGCGGCGACCGGATCCCGCTTTGCGATTGCGTCTGCAATATCGCGATGCTGGCGAATAATGCGGTCGGTCGAGTCCTGATCAAGGCTGAGAAAACGAACGCGATCCATCTGGGTCTTGAGGCTGGCGGTAAAAAGCCAGGCATTTGACTTGTCGCATGCGTGGGCCAATGTTTGATGAAACTGGTCATCCAGTTCTGCAAAAAGGATGGGGTCCTGATGCGCGGCGGCGCGCTGGTTGTCCAACTGGTCGTGCAGTTCCTGTATCAGGCTGTCGTCACCGGTTCGCGCAAGGATTTTGACGATGTCAGCCTCGATTGCCTCGCGGACAAACCTGGCATCCAGCACCGCGGCCATATCAATTTTGCTGATTTCGGTGCTTCGTTTTGGCCTGATTTCGATCAGGTTTTGGTCTGCAAGTTTGATAAACGCCTCGCGCACCGGTTGTCGGCTGATGCCATATTGAACAGCGATCGCGGTCTCGGACACTTTGCTTCCGGGTGGCAAGTCGTTCTGGACTATTCTGGCCCGCAAAATTCGGTGCAAATCATGTGCGATCTGCGCGGTGTCGTCCAACCGCCATGTTTTGGCAGAATCCATTCCGGTTTGCCCTTGGAAATTTTAATTTTCGCCCCGACCATGGGGTAGCACAGTGACAGTTGGCATTCAAATTGATCCTGAATTGATACTGCCGCAACTGCAAATTACGGCCTGGCGAATCGTTCATCGCGGCGGACGGTTTGCAGGTGCAACGGCACCTGGATTGGGCGAAATTCGACTTCTGTGGCCAGATAACCTGTCTGAGCAGGAACTTTTATTTCCCTCCGAACGGACCCTGAAATATCCCGTTAACTACCATACAAGGCGTGTGTTTTTGTTATTTGGCATGTCAAATCTAGCATACTAGAATGCAAAAAAAAGAAGTGAACTCCCTTGACAGCTTGGAAAATATGCCATCCGGTTCAGGCATGTCGGCGAAATTTTCTGATGCCATCTCGGGTATGAAATTGGCAAGCTGACACAAGGGAGAGAAAAATGACTGTTCTAAAAAATGCAAAACTATTCGTAAAAGGTGCCGTGGCCGTCGGCGCGCTGGCCGCAAGTGCGACCTTGGTGCAAGCACAAGAATTGACGCTGCGCGGTGCCAGCCTTTTTGACAACGAACACGCCTACAGCAAGACGCTGATCAAGTTTGGCGAATTGGTGAATGAGTATTCGGGCAAGGGCGTGAAATTCGATCTGCGGGGCAACAGCGAACTGGGCATCGAGCCTGATTATGTGACGTTCCTTCAGCAGGGTGTGGCGATTGACTATGCCATCATCGCGCCGTCCAATCTGGCGCGGTTCGCCCCTTCGGTTCCGTTGATGGACATGCCGTTCCTTTTCCGTGATCTGGAACATTGGAATGCTGTGCTTTCCAGTGATGCATTGAAACCACTGGAAGAAGAGCTGAAGGAAAAAGCCGATCTGATTATAGTTGGATATGCAGGCGGCGGGACTCGCAACCTGATCTCAAACAAACCGATTTCGAACATGGAAGAGCTGGCCGGACACAAAATGCGGGTGATGGGTGCGCCAATTCAGGCGCAGATATTCTCGGCTATTACGGCAGCACCATCCGCGATCGCCTATAGCGAAGTTTATAACGCGATCCAAACGGGTGTTGTTGACGGGCTTGAAAATGAATCCGCAAGCCTGCTGCAATACAAGTTCTACGAAGTTGCGCCGAATGTGACTTTGACTAAGCATTCGATCACTGTGCGGCCGATCATCTTTAGCGGAAAGTCCTTTCGCAAACTGTCGCCCGAAATGCAGGCTGCTGTCTTGAAAGCCGGCGCAGAAGCTGGCGCATATGGCCGCCAGATTGAATCGAGTGAGGACGGCCAGAAGCTCGACCAGATGGCCGCCGCTGGCAACATCAATGTGTTGGAATTTGCCGGTCGTGACAAGTTGTTGGAATTGGCTTTGCCGGTTCAGGATGCGTATGCAGCCGAACTTGGTGCCGAAGCTTTGTTGGCCAACATCCGCTCTAAGTAACCTCCCTTACTGCGGCCTAGAGCACCCGGGGCGCACACATTGTGCCCCGGGTATCTTTTTAAGGTAGATCAGGTGTGACAGGCACCACAGCAAGGACAGGGCCGGATGATCAAATCCATACTTGAAGCATTTGTTCAGATTTTGCGGGTCCTTGTCGGGATTCTGATGGGTGCTCTGATCATCCCTGTGGGGATGCAGGTGATCTCTCGATATACGGGCATTATCCCGGTCTTTCTTTGGACCGAAGAACTTTCGACATTCATATTCGTGTGGATCGTTATGATCGGGTCGATGATTGCGGTCTGGGAAGGCACACATTTTGATGTGCGCGTAATTCCCGATGCGAAAAGCCCCCTGGGCCAATTGTTGCAGGACGGTTCTGTACTGGCATTGGTCGCGGTGTTTGCCTTGCTGTTCTCGTACTACGGTGCCAGCTATGCCCAATTCGGGTACATACAGAATTCGCCAATGATGCGGGCTAATCTGGCAATAACGCATTCGTCCGTGCTGTTTGCGGGACTGGGTTGGTCGGCATTCGCGTTGTATCGATTTTACGAGGTTGTTGCGCGATACCTGCAGCGCCGAAAGGAACCCCAATGATCGTTTCGACAGTGATGGCCTGCTCTTTGCTGGTGGGTGCATTTGTAATTCTTGTCGTACTTCGCGTGCCAGTGGCATTCGCATTGGGCGTGGCGACAATCCCGGTGGTGTTGCTTGACATTCGACTGACACCATTTTTGATCATGGACAGGATGTTTCAATCCTATAACTCCTTCATTTTATTGGCAGTTCCATTTTTTCTTTTGGCAGCGAACTTGATGAATTCGGGCAAGATAACCGATCGCCTGATAGAATTGGCGCGGGTGTTGACCGGTTGGCTGCCCGGCGGTTTGGGGCACGTCAATGTTGCCGTTTCCATGCTGTTTGCCGGAATATCCGGATCATCAACTGCCGACGCTGCCGGTTGCGGGAAAATCCTGATCCCGGCGATGCAAAAAGCGGGGTTTGATATCCGGTTTTCGGTGGCAATTACCGCCTGTTCGTCGGTGATGGGGGTTATTATACCACCCAGTATTCTGATGATCGTCTGGGGCGGGGTGATGTCCGTTTCTGTGGGCGCGCTGTTTCTGGCCGGTGCCATACCGGGAATAATGATCGCGCTGGCGCTGATGGCCACGGTTTATGGATATGCCAAAGTGTATGACTATCCGACGGCAGGCAAGCCGACATTGGTCGAGTTTTGGCATGCGTTGCGCGGCGCAGCGTTGGCTATGCTGACACCGGTCTTTGTGATCGGCGGCATCGTTGGTGGCATCGTTACACCAACAGAAAGCGCAATAATCGCAGCGGGCTATTCCCTGATCCTGGGCATGTTTGTTTATCGCACAGTCACGCTCAAGGATCTTGTGCATGTGCTATATGATACCGGACGGTTTGCATCGATATCGCTGTTCGCGATCGGCACCGCGTCTGTTTTCGGCTGGATGTTGTCATTTTTTGACGTGCCACGCCTGATCGTGGATGCCTTGACCGGGCTGCAATTTGGCACATTTGGCACTTCACTAGTGATTGCGGCATTGTTCTTGTTTTTTGGACTGTTCATTGACGCCATTCCAACGATCATCATTTTGGGAACCGTTTTGTTCCCGGTCGCAACGGCTGCCGAAATTCATCCGGTTGTTTTTGCGATTATCGGAATTGTATCGCTGGCCTTTGGGTTGGTCACGCCGCCTTACGGATTGTGTTTGCTGATAACTGCGTCGATTGGGGGCCTGAACGTGGTTCAGGTGATGCGTGATGTTTTCATCATTTTGTTACCGATGCTGGTCATCCTGTTGCTGATCATTATCTTTCCTGAAATCGCGCTTTGGCTACCAAGAATGCTGATGCCTTCGGCGTTTCGTTAGGTGGTGGTATGAAACAAGCTTGGCGATGGTTTGGTCCGGATGCAGGAATATCGCTGGATGCTGTTCGCCAGGCGGGCGCCACCGATATTGTCAGTGCTTTGCATCACATTCCAATCGGCACCGCTTGGTCATATGAAGAAGTGTCCAAACGCAAATCGTTTATTGAGGATTCGCCAACCAGCCGCATTCGGTTGAAATGGTCGGTGGTCGAAAGCATCCCGATTCCGGATGCCGTGAAACTGCGCGGTGCTGCCGCAAAGGCGGAAATCGATACATGGATCGCAAGCATGAAGGCGGTCGCGGACAATGATATTTTTGTTGTTTGCTACAACTTCATGCCGGTTGTCGACTGGACCCGCACAGATACCGATTTCGCCATGCCCAGCGGCGCCACCGCCATGCGATTTGACGTGGAGCGATACGCAGCATTTGATTTGCATATCTTAAAGCGCGAAAACGCAGAAGATGACTATGATGCGGCCATGATAAAGCGTGCAAATCGCATGTTTGAAACGATGTCCGATGTCGAACGGGAACGTGTGACAAATACAATAGTCGCAGCATTGCCGGGGGCGGCCACCCAATCACTGACGCTGTCAGAATTCAGGAATAAGCTGAATGAATACATGGGTCTCAGCGCCGAAAAACTGCGGCAAAATCTGATTGAATTTCTGGAAATTGTCACGCCGGCAGCCGAAGCGATGGGCGTAAGGCTGGCCCTGCATCCGGACGATCCGCCGCGATCGCTGTTCGGTTTGCCGCGGGTCGTTTCAACGGCGGATGATTATCAGGCGCTGTTTGACGCAGTACCGTCACCTGCAAATGGCATCTGTTTTTGCACCGGCAGTCTGGGTGCGCGACAAGACAATGATCTGGTGGCCATGTCCGAGCATTTCGTTGATCGCATAGGGTTTGCCCATTTGCGGGCCGTCAAGCATGAGGTTATTCCTGGATCATTTCACGAAGCATCCCTGCTGGAAGGCGATGCAGACATGGTCGGTGTGGTCAGGAATTTACTGGCCGGCGAGGCCCGCCGCGCGCCGGAGGACGAGATCATTTTCCGCCCGGATCACGGACACCGTATGCTGGGTGATTTGCACGAAGACACCGGTCCGGGTTATCCGGCTGTCGGGCGTTTGCGCAGCTTGGCCGAACTGCGCGGCATCATAGCCGGATTGACGGGTCGATTAAACTGAACAGTTGTTCAGATTTCGTGCCTCATAAAATTTCTCTGCGTATAGCGACGGAAAGCCGTCCGGGGGCCGTTTAATGGACAAATGGCCATTTTCCGGAGGGTCTCATGAAAATTCCTGCGATCTGTTTTGTCCTGATCATTTCAGTTTTGGCCGTTGGCACGATCCTGACGGCCAGCAATTTGCAGACATCCTCGGCAATGTGGAAAAGTTCAGTTGCGGGCTTTTCCTCGAACTGAATTTCGGATGGCCCCGGTGTTGGTTTAAAACGACAGAAACGCCCTGATGGCAGCCTCGAATTCGCGCGGTTTTTCGGCATGCAGCCAGTGCCCCGCGCCCGGAATTTTTGCGAAACGCGCAGCAGGAAATAGTGATTTTATCGTCGGCCGATATTCAGGTTTGACATAGTCGCTGCCGGCACCGGACAGAAAGAATGCATCGCCTGGGAATTCACCACCCACGTCCGGAAAACCAATGATATCCGTCATCTGCCGGTCCAAAACATCGTGATTAAGACGCCACTTTTTCGATTGTATATCAAGAGATTGCAAAAGGAATGACCGCACGCCCGGTTCGTCAACAGTCTGCGCCAACAAGATATCCGCATCCGATCGTTTTTGCACATCTGTCAAATCCAGCGCACGCATGGCGTCAATCAAATGACGCTGTGTATGTTCATAGGCGACCGGCGCGATATCCGCCACAATAAGACGGTTCACATGGTCGGGTTGGGCCAGTGCCAGTACCATCGCCGCCTTGCCCCCCATTGAATGGCCAAGAACATCAACCGGTTTGCCAATATCTGAAATCACATTGGCCAAATCCTGTGCAAGCTCTGGATAGCTGTGGGTCGCATACCAGGGGCTGTCGGCGTGATTGCGCATGTCCACCGAAATTACCTGGCGCGTGTCTGATAGCCGCCTGGCGATGACACCCCAGTTGCGCGCAGACCCAAATAATCCGTGCGCGATCAGCAATGATGGCTGGCTGGTCGGTGTGCCTGAAACGATGTAATTCAGCATAGCCGATATTACCGTGCCACCTTAGGGGTTTCCAGCCCCCGATTAGATCGGTAAATTTGATCGCGGGGTTGCTGCGGGGGAAATTGCGATGACTTATCAGGACCAAGAGAACCAGATTGCCGAATTGCTGGAATTCAAACTGGGCATTCGCGGCAAGGGCCTTGATCGCAAGTTAAGAAAAGCCGGGCGGGCGCTGCCAAAATCCGTGCACAGGGACGCAAATATTGTGATGGACGCGGCGCGTTTGCAAAACAACCCAAAGCTGGCCCGCATGGTTGATGATGCACAGGTGCAACGCGCGCATGCCGCCTGCGAGACATACCTGTCCGCAATTGACCCCTGGCACCGGCGGCAATCGGCCATTCTGGGTTTTCTGTCGACCAACGCGTTTAACATACTGGCGATTAGCGCAGCGGTGATCGCGGTTATGGCCTGGAGAGGCCTGATTTAGGGCCGTATGTACAGGCGCCAGAACACCCTGAATGGTTTGTTCTACAGGTTCGGGTACAGCGGGAAACGGCTGCAAAGGCCAATAACCTTTTCTTTGACCGCCTGTTCGGTTTTCGCGTTTGCTTCTTCGCCATTGGCCGCCAGACCATCAACGACCTCGACAATCCAGTCTGCAATTTGGCGAAACTCGGATTCGCCGAACCCGCGGGTTGTGCCTGCTGGTGTTCCCAGCCGAATGCCTGACGTAACAAATGGTTTCTCAGGATCAAACGGCACACCGTTTTTGTTGCACGTTATATTGGCCCGGCCCAGGGCAGCTTCGGTGGCTTTTCCGGTCACGCCTTTGGGGCGCAGGTCGGCCAGCATCAGGTGATTGTCGGTGCCGCCGGAAACGATATCGATGCCACCCTTTGTCAACTGATCGGCCATGGCTTGGGCATTTTTGACAACCTGGGCGGCGTAATGTTTGAATTCCGGACGCAGTGCTTCACCGAATGCGACCGCTTTGGCGGCAATCACATGCATCAGGGGACCGCCCTGCAAACCCGGGAATACCGCCGAATTGACCTTTTTGGCGATCGCTTCGTCATTGGTAAGGATCATGCCGCCACGTGGGCCGCGCAGTGATTTATGCGTTGTTGTCGTGACAACATGGGCATGCCCGACCGGTGAAGGATGAACACCACCGGCAACCAATCCTGCAATATGCGCCATATCAACCATAAGATACGCGCCAACTTCGTCCGCGATGGCGCGAAATGCAGCCCAGTCCCAGGTCCGCGAATAGGCGGTTCCGCCGGCGATGATCAGCTTTGGTTTGTGTTCCAGCGCGCTTGCGCGCACGGCGTCCATGTCCAGTAACTGATCCTGCTCGCGCACACCGTAGGATACGACATTGAACCATTTTCCCGACATGTTGACCGGCGACCCGTGTGTCAGGTGACCACCCGAATTCAGATCAAGCCCCATAAATGTGTCACCCGGTTTCAGCAATGCCAGAAACACGGCCTGGTTCATCTGACTGCCCGAGTTTGGCTGCACGTTCGCGTAATCTGCGCCAAACAGGTCGCATGCCCGGTTGATCGCCAGTGTTTCGGCAATATCCACGAACTGGCACCCACCATAATAGCGTCGGCCCGGATAGCCTTCGGCGTATTTGTTGGTCATCACCGAGCCCTGCGCAGCCAGGACGGCGGCCGACACGATGTTTTCTGATGCAATCAGTTCGATTTCATTGCGTTGGCGGCCCAGTTCTTTGTGGATGGCATCAAAGATTTCAGGGTCACGAGAGGCCAGTTCTTCGGTGAAGAAACCTGTGTCGTTATGTGCGGGGTTCATTTGCTGATTGCTCCCAGTTGGGTGACGGGTTGCGGGTTGTGTAACGGGTTTGTGCCGGGTGAAAAAGCCCGGAAAACGACTGGTTTTGTCAATTTCATCCGCCAAATGCGGTTGAACGGTACTTGTGTTTCCTTTCGGCGCGCGCAATGACTTTTAACAAACGGGAACCGGGACCATGGTCGAAACAAAAAAGATTGCCTTTGCGGCAAGTGATACAGACCCGGCGCGGCGGGCATGCAAGCGTCTGGTGACGTTGTATGGTGATGTGCCGGTCGAAGATGCAGACGTCATTGTCGCGTTGGGTGGCGATGGTTTCATGTTGCAGACGCTGCATGGGACCATGCATCTGAATACACCGGTTTATGGGATGAATTGCGGAACGATTGGGTTCCTGATGAATGAGTTTCAGGAAGACGACCTTCCGGCGCGGCTGGGCGTTGCGCAAGAGGAAAAGATCAACCCGCTGACGATGACGGCTGAATGTACGGACGGTTCGCTGCACAATGCTTTGGCCATCAATGAGGTTTCGTTGCTGCGCGCCGGTCCACAGGCCGCCAAGCTGCAAATCAGCGTCGATGGCAAGGTGCGGATGCCAGAGCTGGTCTGCGATGGCGCATTGGTGTGCACGCCAGCCGGGTCAACCGCTTACAACTATTCCGCCCATGGCCCCATATTGCCGATCAGTTCAGATGTACTGGCCTTGACTGCGATGGCCGCGTTTCGTCCGCGTCGGTGGCGCGGCGCGCTGTTACCCAAAACCGCAACAGTACGTTTTGATGTCTTGGACGCGGATAAACGTCCGGTGATGGCAGATGCGGACAGTCGATCCGTTCGCGGCGTCGCCTGGGTTGAAATCCAAAGCAACGCGTCGGTGGTTCACCGGCTGTTGTTTGATATTGGCCACGGCCTGGAAGAACGCCTGACCCGCGAACAGTTCACCTAGGCAGGATAACCCATATTTTTCAGTCTCGCGGCAATTTCATCCAGAATTGCCGGGTCGTCGATTGTTGCGGGTGGTTTGAAATCCTTGCCGTCCGCAATGTTCGCCATGGTGGCGCGCAGGATTTTGCCGGATCGGGTTTTGGGCAGGCGGTCTACCACGGTCGCCAGTTTGAATGCGGCAACCGGGCCGATTTTCTGACGAACATCCCTGATCAATTCTGCGATGATCTCTGCGTGATCACGGTCGACACCGGTATTCAGGCACACAAACCCAAACGGCAATTGCCCCTTCAATTGATCAGCAACACCGATGACAGCGCATTCACCCACATCCGGGTGTGCTGCCAACACTTCTTCCATCGCGCCGGTCGAAAGCCGGTGGCCCGCAACGTTTATGACATCGTCGGTGCGTGCCATAATATAAAGATACCCGTCTTCGTCGATATAACCTGCGTCACCGGTTTCATAAAACCCTGGGAACTGTTCCAAATAACTGCTGTGATAGCGTTCGGGTGCATTCCACAATGTCGGAAGCGTGCCCGGTGGCAGCGGCAGTTTGATTGCGATCGCGCCAAGCGTGCCCGGCGCGACGGATTTGCCATCATCATCCAGTATCTGGACATCATATCCGGGCATTGCGACTGACGGCGATCCGATTTTCACCGGCAGTTGTTCAATGCCCAAAGGATTTGCGGCGATCGCCCAACCGGTTTCGGTTTGCCACCAATGGTCGATAACCGGAACGCCAAGTGTGGCAATTGCCCATTCGATCGTATCGGGATCGGCCCGCTCGCCTGCCAGGAACAGCGATTGCAGGCATGACAGGTCATAGTCTTTTATCAATGCGCCTGTGGGGTCTTCTCTTTTGATTGCGCGAAATGCGGTCGGTGCGGTGAACAAAACTTTGACATTGTGTTCCTGAATGACACGCCAAAACGTTCCCGCATCAGGTGTCCCGACGGGTTTACCTTCGAACACGATCGTTGTGTTCCCGTGGACCAGCGGTGCATAGCAGATGTAACTGTGTCCAACGACCCAACCGACGTCTGACGCTGCCCAATAGACGTCGCCGGGATCAACATTGTAAATGTTCTTCATGGTCCAGTTGAGCGCCACAAGATTGCCGGCCGTGTGGCGGATCACGCCCTTGGGCCGGCCGGTGGTGCCGGATGTGTACAAGATATAAACCGGATGATTGCCAGCTACCGGTACGCATTTGGCCGGTTCAACATCACGCTGGACATCGTGCCAGTCAAAGTCCCGGTTTTCGACCAATGTCGCCCGGCATTGTTCCCTTTGAAAGATAATGCAAAAATCCGGCTTGTGAGAGGCCAGTTCGATCGCCTGGTCCAACAATGGCTTATACGCCACGATGCGTCCCGGTTCGATGCCGCAGGATCCTGCGATCACGGCCTTGGGGGTTGCGTCGTCGATGCGCACTGCCAGCTCATTGGCAGCAAATCCACCAAAAACCACCGAATGCACCGCGCCAATTCGGCTGGTTGCAAGCATGGCCACCAGCGCCTCTGCTATCATTGGCATATACACAATGACTCGGTCGCCCTTGCCAATGCCCTTTTGCGCCAGGGCACCGGCCAGCGCCGCTGTTTTTTCCTGAAGTTCGCGATAGGTGATGGTGGTTTTGGTATCAGTCATCGGGCTGTCATAAATGATAGCCGCCTGATCCCCGCGCCCGGCCAGAACATGCCTGTCCACGGCGTTATAACAGGTGTTCAGTGTGCCGTCCGAGAACCATTCATATGGGGCGTCACCACCTTCAAACAACGCTTTGGTGGGCTTGGAAAACCAATCAATCCCGTTTGCCGCCTCCATCCAGAATTGTTCAGGCTGGTCTTTCCAGGATTTAAATACTTCTGCATATGACATGGCACACTCCTTCATACACAAGATGTGTTACCCTTGGGCCGGTGATCGTACAACCTATTGCGACACCAAGCCGCAAAGCCTGACCAAATATATCAGCCGTAATTCGTGACCGGTGTACCCGCCAGGGCCGCTGTGTTCAGCAATCCGCGCGCAGTGATCGATGGCGTTACAATATGCGCCCGATTGCCCATACCCATCAAAATCGGGCCCACCTCTAATCCGCGCGCCTTCATTTTCAGGATATTGCGCACACCACTTGCCGCGTCGGTATTTGCGAAAATCAAAGTGTTTGCTGTTCCCTGCATCCGAGAGTTGGGAAAAATGCGTTCGCGCAGATCGGTATTCAAGGCAGCATCAATGTGCATTTCGCCTTCGTATGCAAAATTTCGGTCCTGTGCGTCCAGCAATTGGATTGCCGCCCGTGTGCGCCGTCCAGTTTCGCAGTCCAGATTGCCAAATTGCGAGTGCGAGCAAATTGCCACATTGGGTTCCAAACCAAACCTGCGCACGTGACGGGCACTGGCGACAACGGTCTCGGCGATCTGATCGGGTGTTGGTTCTGCGTGAACCTGGGTGTCTGCAATAAACAGCGGTCCATCCTCTAGGATCATCAGCGACAGCGCCCCAACCGGGTGCAGTTGCGGGCCGCCCAGAACCTTCTGAACATAGTTGAGATGCCACAAATATTGTCCGAATGTACCGCAAATCAAGCTATCTGCTTCTTCACGGTGCACCATGACGGCCGCGATCGCGGTTGTGTTGGTTCGCATGATCGCCTTGGCAAGGTCCGGCGTAACCCCCTGTCTTTCCATGATTTCGTGGTATGTGGACCAGTATTCACGATAGCGTGGATCGTTTTCCGGATTGACCACCATAAAATCGCGCGATGGTCGAATGTTCAGTCCGGCCCGCTCGCAGCGCGCCTCTATGACGTCGGGACGGCCAATCAAAACGGCGGTGTCAACGGATTCTTCCAGCATTGCATTTGTGGCCCGCAAAACCCTTTCATCCTCGCCCTCTGCAAACACAATCCGACGGCTGGCCGAGGCCGCTGCCTCGAATACCGGTCGCATGATCAATGCGGACCGAAACACAGAGCCGTCCAGCGCCTCTTTGTACGCTTTGATATCTTTGACGGGGCGGGTCGCCACGCCGGATTTCATCGCAGCGCCCGCCACAGCGCTTGCAACGACGCCAATCAGCCGTGGATCAAACGGTTTTGGGATCAGATAGTCGGCCCCAAAGGTCAGTTGTTCGCCCTGATAGGCGGCGGCGGCCTCGGCGCTGGTTGTGGCACGCGCCAGGGCCGCAATGCCTTGGACACAGGCAATTTTCATCTCATCATTGATGTCGGTCGCGCCAACGTCCAATGCACCCCTGAAAATAAAGGGAAAACACAGGACGTTGTTGACCTGATTAGGGTAGTCAGATCGCCCCGTTGCGATGATCGCATCTGGCGCCACTGCGCGGACTTCGTCCGGCATAATTTCCGGTGTCGGGTTGGCCAACGCAAATATGATTGGGGCATCCGACATTGACGACACCATTGCGGGTGTCAGAACACCCGGGCCGGACAGGCCAAGAAACAGGTCAGCATCAACGATAACATCCGCCAGCGATCGCGGTCCGCCCGGTTGCGCAAACGCGGTTTTCTGCGGGGTCATATCGGCGGTCCGCCCTGCGTGAACCAGCCCCTCCAGATCGCAAAGCCAAACGTTTTCACGCTGCACACCAAGTTTCAGCAGCATGTTCAAACAGGCAATGCCAGCGGCACCCCCGCCGGTTGATACAACTTTGATATCTTTGAATTTTTTCTTGGTAACCTGCAACGCGTTGGTGGCCGCCGCACCGACAACGATGGCTGTGCCATGCTGATCGTCATGAAATACCGGTATGTTCATTCTTTCGCGGCAAATCTGTTCGACGATAAAGCAATCCGGCGCCTTGATATCTTCAAGGTTTATTGCCCCGAAACTGGGTTCCAGCGCACAGACAATGTCTGCCAGTTTTTCCGGGTCATTCTCATTCAGCTCGATATCAAAGCAGTCTATATTGGCGAATTTTTTGAACAGAACGGCTTTGCCTTCCATCACCGGCTTGGATGCCAGACCACCGATATTTCCCAATCCCAACACAGCCGTGCCGTTGGTGACAACGGCCACCAGATTGCCGCGTGAGGTGTATCGGCTGGCGGTGGATGGGTCGGCCTTTATTTCCAGGCACGCTTCGGCAACACCTGGGCTGTAGGCAAGCGCCAGATCCCGGCCATTCGCCAACGGCTTGGTGGCCCGGATTTCCAGTTTTCCAGGTCGCGGGAATTCATGATAATCCAGGGCAGCTTGTTTTTGGCTGTTTTGGCGTTCTTCGCTCATGTCACGACCTCCCACGGTCAATATAGTTTAATATTAAACTAAAAATTTTCAGGACCCATAGCACGCTGCTGGCCCAGTAACAAACCTGTCTTGAACTTCTGCGAAAGCCCCGCCAGTGTCAAAGGCAAGAATGAAAGGACAACGGATGGGTGAGATTCGCGCAGAGGTTCGTCTGCCAACGCAGGAATTGCGTGACGATATCCCGTTCTTCACCGGGGTTCTGAAAATGCGGATGGACACGATTTTTCCAGCCGATGATCCGCAAGTGGCGGTTTTTTCCGGACACGGTTTGCGCGTGCGCATTCAAAAAGGCGCGTCAGAACCGGCTGGGACGCTGCGCATTCTGACTGACGCACCAGACCAGTTCGCGAACGGCCAAAAAGAACTGGTTGCACCCAACGGCACCCGGATCGAAATCGCACAACTGAACCCGCCGATGACAATGCCGGACACGCAGCATGCTTTTGTTGTGCGGCGATTGGCGGATGAGGCCCCGTGGATCATTGGTCGCGCAGGTATGCATTATCGCGATTTAATCCCGTCGCGGCTGGGTGGATCCATCATCGCCAGTCACATACGCATTCCCGATGGCGGCCCGGTGCCCGACAGCGTGCACTATCATACCGTGGGGTTTCAGTTGATTTTCTGTTACCGGGGTTGGGTTGATTTGGTTTACGAGGATCAGGGTCCGCCTTTTCGTCTTTATGCCGGAAACTGTGTGATTCAACCCCCTGAAATTCGGCACAAAGTTCTTTTTGCCAGTGAAAACATCGAGGTTGTCGAGATTGGCGTTCCCGCAGAACACGTCACAACAATCGATCACGACATGAGCCTGCCAACACCTCACCTGCGCCCCGAAAGAGAGTTTCAGGGACAAAAGTTTGTGCACCACCAGGCCGATACGGCCACATGGCAGGATTTTCGGGTGCCGGGTTTCACTTGCAGAGATACCTTGATCAACGAGAATACAAACGGCGTCGCGGGTGTGCAGGTCATCCACCAATCTGGCGGTGAAATCCCATGGGTTTCCCATGACACCGACATATTATTCGGTTTCATAATGGAGGGCGGCATGACCCTGGAAGGCGAAGGCAAGGACCCACATCAGTTGGTTCCCGGTGACGCGTTCGCAATTCCGCCCGGTCTGCGCACCCGTTACAGTGCGCCAAGCAAGGACCTGGAATTCATGGAGGTATGCCTGCCGGGGGTATTCAATACCGAAATTTACTGAGCACTTGCATCGCCGGCAGACTCGCCGCAGGCTAAGATCAGCAACGATACAGAGGTCGTGTAATGTCATTGTTAGAGGCGGCGACGAGAGTCCGTGAAAACGCCTATGCGCCATATTCGAATTTCAAAGTTGGGGCAGCAGTCCAAACATCAAGTGGCAAGGTTTTTGTTGGTTGCAACGTTGAAAATGTTGCCTATCCCGAAGGCACCTGTGCCGAGGCGGGCGCCATTGCATCAATGATCGCAAGCGGCGAATCCGAGATCGCTCAGGCACTGGTGATCGCAGACAGCCCGATGCCGGTGACACCATGCGGTGGATGCCGCCAAAAACTTGCGGAATTTTGCACTTCGGACGCCACGATAACAATGACGACCCTGACCGGCAAAAGCAACAGCCTCAGCATTTCTGATTTGCTGCCTGGCGCGTTTACCCCTGATCACATGGCCCCCGAATAGAGATGGATGCACGCGGGATCATATCCAGGCTGCGCGACAAGAGCCCGCTCTCAAACGAGGAAATCGTCTGGTTTGCCAATGGCTTGTCCTCGGGCGATGTCACCGATTCTCAAGCTGGTGCCTTTGCCATGGCGATCTTTTTGAATGGGATGGGCACCGAGCAGCGCGTTGCGCTGACATTGGCGATGCGCGACAGCGGCGATGTGATGTCGTGGGATCTGCCGGGGCCTGTGATCGACAAACACTCGACTGGGGGCATCGGTGACAGTGTGTCTTTGTTGCTGGCGCCGGCACTGGCAGCACTTGGGGCATATGTCCCGATGGTGTCTGGGCGCGGGCTGGGGCACACCGGTGGCACATTGGACAAACTGGAATCCATCCCCGGACTAAAGACCGAGGTGTCGCAGGACCGGTTTGCACAGATCGTGTCCAATGTTGGGGCCGCCATCGTATCCGCAACCGGGGCCATCGCGCCTGCCGACAAACGGCTTTATGCTGTACGCGACGTCACCGGAACGGTCGAAAGCCTGGATCTGATCACAGCGTCGATACTGTCAAAGAAACTGGCCGCCGGTCTTGAAGCCCTTGTATTGGATGTAAAATTTGGCAGCGGTGCCTTTATGAAGTCCATGGATGACGCAGAAGAACTGGCACGATCCCTTGTCACCACAGCGAATGATGCCGGATGCAAGTGTTCCGCATTGATCACCGATATGAACCAGCCCTTGGCCAAATCCGTGGGCAACGCGCTGGAACTAATGGAAGTGATGGAGGCGCTGGGCGGTGAATATACAGACACTGCACTATGCGAACTGACCTGCGAACTGGGCGGAGAATTGCTGGTACTGGCGGGAATGGCCAAAAACGCGGCGTCGGCCAGTGCGCAGATTGCTGATACATTGACGGATGGGTCTGCGGCGGAACGTTTCGGGCAAATGGTGGCCGAACTTGGTGGGCCAGCGGATTTTGTTGATCGGTGGCGTGACAGGTTGCCCGCCGCGCCAATCGTGCGCGACATCACGGCTGAACGCCCTGGCTTTGTCACCGAAATTGATGGCGAAGCGATCGGTCAGGCCGTTGTCCATATGGGTGGGGGCCGCCTGAAAGCGTCCGACCGGATTGACCCGTCCGTGGGATTTTCTGACCTTGCGATGATTGGCGACGACATTGACATCGGGGCACCGCTTGGACGCGTCCATGCCGCAGATGATGATGCGGCAGACCGGGCCGAAGCCGCCATCCGCGCAGCCTATCTTATTGGGGACCTGGAACCAGACAGCCCGCCCCTGGTCTACCGGAGCATTCGTTGATGGCGCGGGCATTCTTGATCGTAATGGATTCCGTCGGATGCGGGGGGGCGCCGGACGCCAAGGATTTTTTCAATGGCGAAACGCCGGACACCGGGGCCAATACCCTTGCACATATCGCCATGGCTTGCGCAGATGGCAAAGCGCTGGATGGGCGCACGGGGCCATTGCAGATACCGAACCTGCTGCGTTTGGGTCTGGGGCGCGCGGTGCAACAGGCCTCGGGTAATCCGGTGCTGGACATCCAGGACGATGTTATCGGCTTGTGGGGCGCTGCAACTGAAGTTTCGAAAGGTAAAGATACGCCTTCTGGCCACTGGGAACTGGCTGGGGTGCCGGTTCCCTGGGAATGGCACTATTTTCCGGACGAAAAGCCGGCATTTCCAGACGACCTGGTCGCCAAGGTGTGTGCCCTGGCCGGGACCAGGGGTATATTGGGTAATTGCCATGCATCCGGTGTCCCGATCATCGATGCGCATTGCGAAGAACATCTGCGCACTGGCTGGCCCATCTGTTATACATCCGCTGATAGTGTGTTTCAGATTGCAGCCCATGAAACGGCGTTCGGTCTGGACCGTCTGATGGCATTGTGCAAGGCGCTTGCCCCGACATTGCATGAGATGAAAGTCGGCCGGGTGATCGCACGCCCGTTCACCGGCGATTGCGGATCGTTCCAACGCACCACCAACCGAAAAGATTTCGCAATTGCGCCGCCCGCACCGACATTGACAGACTGGGTGCAAAACGCCGGACGCCATGTTTATGCTGTCGGCAAGATCGGCGACATATTTTCGATGCAGGGCATCGACGAAGTCCGCAAAGGTGACGACCGCGCGCTGATGCAGCATCTGTTGGATTTGATGGATCAGGCCGACGACGGCAGTCTGACATTCGCCAATTTCGTTGAATTCGACAGCTTGTTTGGCCATCCGCGCGATGTGTCGGGATACGCAAAAGCGCTGGAATGGTTCGACACACAAGTGGCGGAAATCCTGAAATTGGCGCGCCCGGACGACCTGATATTATTTACCGCTGATCATGGAAATGATCCGACATGGGTTGGAACTGATCACACGCGCGAAAGGGTCCCTGTCGTTGGCCATGGTGCCGGCTACAAGGAAATAGGACAAATTGCCTTTGTCGATGTTGCTGCTTCCGTGGCGCAGCATCTGGGTGTAACAGGGCAGGGGATCGGGCAGAGTTTTTTGTGACTTTGCCGCGTATGAAAAACGACTAGGACCGGAGAGCCCGCGTGCAAAATCATCTGACGATCGTTGACCACCCTTTGGTGCAGCACAAATTGACCATTATGCGCGATAAAAAGACACCAACGGCTGTGTTTCGCCAGCTTTTGCGCGAAATCAGCCAGTTGCTGGCCTATGAAATCACCCGTGAACTGGACATGACGACGAAACCGATTGAAACCCCGATGCAGGCGATGGATGCACCGACATTGGCGGGCAAGAAGCTGGCGTTGATTTCCATTCTGCGGGCTGGAAACGGGCTTTTGGACGGTGTGCTGGAATTGATTCCATCGGCGCGCGTGGGTTTCGTCGGGCTGTATCGCGATGAAAAAACACTGAAGCCCGTACAGTATTATTTCAAGGTGCCGACAGAATTGGGCGACCGGTTGGTCATTGCGGTAGATCCGATGCTGGCCACAGGAAACAGCTCGATCGCGGCGATTGATTTGTTAAAAAAGGCTGGTGCCCGGAATATTCGTTTTATGTGTCTGCTGGCCGCCCCCGAGGGCGTCAAAAAGATGAAAGACGCGCATCCGGATGTTCCGATTGTCACGGCTGCTGTCGATGAAAAGCTAAACGAAGTTGGGTATATTGTGCCCGGCCTGGGGGATGCAGGTGATCGGATGTTCGGCACAAAATAGCCGCGTTACTTCTTTACAGATTTGATGGCATAGGCCATCGTTAAGACGGTCAATGTGTGGGGGCACAGATGCGTATTTTGTCTGCAATTTCGGTTTTTCTGGTTGGCGCGGTTCTGACGACAGGTGGGACATTTGCGCAATCCCTGCGCGAGGCGGGCGATCCGGCGGAAACGCCGCCGCTCGATTACGCCGGCGCCCAATATGTAGACAGCAATGGATGCGTTTTTGTGCGCGCAGGATTTGGCGGCAATGTTACCTGGGTCCCGCGCGTGAGCCGCGATCGTAAACAGTTATGCGGCTTTATGCCGACCTTGGCGGGCGGGACGGATACTGCAACTGATGTGACACCCACCGCGCAGCCTGTTGCATCCCCGGCAGCCGCAGCCGCGATTTCTGCACCCAGGACCGCGACACCGCAGCGTGTTGCCACTGCGCGCGCGTCCAGACCGGCCCAGGTCGCAGATAACCGTCATGCAGAAATTCCGGTCCCCAAAGGCTATCGTTCGGCCTGGGATGATGGCCGTCTGAATCCCAGCCGCGGCCCGCAAACTCAATCCGGTGATACACAGATGGCGCGGATCTGGACAAATTCGGTGCCGATGAAAAGTGTGGATGTTGCCAAAAAACGGAAACCGCCTGTTGCGGTCGAAAAATATGAACGCGAAAATGACGGTCGGGGCGTATCTGGTTCGGACCGGCTTGGTGATCTGTTCGGATCAATCACGACTGGTAGCGTCAGCATTTCCACAAAATCAGTGCCTGGCCCGACATCCAGCCGTTTTGTGCAGGTCGCAAGTTTTGCAGACAATCAAAACGCGAAAAAGACAATTGCACGGCTTCAGTCCGAAAAATTGCCGGTGCGCATCCTCAAACAAACCGTTGGCGGAAAACCGTTGACCATTGTTCTGGCCGGGCCGCTGACTGACAAAGCGGCGATTTCCGATGCGTTGAGTGCTGCACGTGGTTTGGGGTTTTCGGACGCGTTTTTACGTCGCTAGGGCCATTCAGTCACCACAGATTTCCTGCAGACTGACCCAATCGCCGTCATCCAACACCCGGCGCACGTCTTTTGCATCTATCGGATCGGCCTCGATCAGTGAAATCGTAGTTTCTCCAGAGATGTCAACAGCATACGCATATGGCGACGATCTTATCCCGGCCTTTCCAAAACTATCCAGCAAGGTGTCGTCGGGGATTTGCAATTGTGGTGCTGTTAACAAGCTCTCGCCGTAGGCGGCAAGCGATTCTGGTGGAATGCGCCCGGTGGTCAATAGGCGAAACACCGCATAGAACCCAAGCTCATCCAACATCCGTGTCAACGGATCGCTGGATTTTCGCCGCGCGTCCTCGGCCAAAATAAAACCGGCCACGACTTCGGGGTCTTCAAAATCTTCGACCAGCGAGCGATCCAGAAAAATGATGCCGCCGGGCAGGTGGCCGGTTGATCGAATGCCGCCTGACAAAACCACAAGCGTGACCTGATCAGGACCCAAAAGCCGCTGACTAAGCAATGACAGCGCTCGCGATCCAGGTTCGGTCGCGCATTGTGCGCCAGACACCCGATTGATGTTTTCAAGGATACTTTGACCAATATTGCTTCTGGTAGCGGCGGGGACCACTGATGCGGTGTAGCGGATCATTGCATTGGGCAGCCAGAAAACCAGAAACCCCAGAACAGCCAGCGAAATGCCAGTGACGATCCAAAAACGCAACCTGCCTGGATGCGGGCGACGGCGACGAATCGCGGTCTGCACCTTGGCGATGGCCGCGATCATGGTGTCGTCCAACAATTCCAACGTTTCTGCGGATTCAGGGCCTGGACGAAGCTGGGCAGGACGCTGGCCGGGGTTGACGCGTTCCACAGCTGGCAGCGACCAGTGGGAAAGCGCGATGTCCTGCTGATCCGAGATGACAAGCGTGGCATTGCCGATTGACACGATCACGTCACGACGCTGTGCTTCTGACGAAGCCCGCCAGACACCACTGCATTCCAGACGTTCAAATTCGTTCAGCGCGGTCATTGGCTGAAACTGGCCCTGCTTTTATTTTTTTATTGCCCCAAGACTAGCCGAGCTGGAACGGCCACACAACGTCAGAGCGCTTTCGCGTCTTCTCTGAGTTCAAATTTTTGGATTTTTCCGGTCGAAGTTTTCGGTAATTCCCGAAAAATGACGTATTTAGGGGTTTTGAAACCGGCAAGTCTGGCGCGGGCGAATGCAATCAGCTCTTTTGCGTCAACATCGGTCCCGGGTTTGCGTTCGACAAAAGCACACGGGACTTCGCCCCATTTTTCGTCGGGTTTGGCCACGACTGCGCATAACAGTACCGCAGGATGTTCCATCAGAATGCCTTCGACCTCGACCGAACTTACGTTTTCGCCGCCGGATATAATGATGTCTTTGGCCCGGTCGACAATCTGAATGGACCCATCCGGGTGCTGGACAGCGATGTCTTCGGAATGAAAGTAGCCGCCGGCGAATGCTTTTTCTGATGCCTCCGGATTTTTAAGATACCCTTTCATGACCGCATTCCCACGCATGACAATTTCGCCCTGCATGACACCATTCATGTCGATTTGCTGTACTTCTTGATCGACGACTGTGACGTCCTCCATCATCGGGAACATGACACCCTGACGTGCTTTGATGGCCATTTGTTCCTTGGCGCCCAGGGTTTCAAATTCCGCGTCATCCCACAGGCATTCCGTCACGTGGCCGAAGGTTTCAGTCAGCCCATAGACTTGCGTGACTTTGAACCCCAGCTTTTCGATCGCGGCCAAGGTCGCAGGTGCCGGCGGGGCACCAGCCGTCAGGGCATGAACTGTATGTGAAAACTTGCGCCGCTCATTGTCCGGGGCGTTGACCAATGTGTTCAAAACAATGGGTGCGCCACCAAAGAATCCGGCCTTTTTGTCAGCGACCGCGTCGTAAATTGCGGCCGAGGTTACATCGCGGCAACAGATCGTTGTTCCGCCCAGCAATGGTATCATCCAAACATGGTTCCACCCATTACAGTGAAACATCGGCACAATCGTCAAATAACGCGGGTGACTTCCCATTCGCCACGAAATGGCGATTCCCATGCTGGCCAGATAGGCGCCCCGGTGGTGGTATACGACACCTTTGGGGCGCCCTGTGGTTCCCGATGTATAGTTCAGTGCAATGCTTTCCCATTCGTCGTCGGGCGTGATCCAGTCAAATTGCGGATCACCGGCTGCGATGAATTCCGCATATCCAATATGTTCGCCGGTGGTCGGCCTGTTGGCGACAACGTCTTCCACTTCGATCAGGACCGGTGTTGGTCCGGACATCATGCCAATCGCCTGGATCGCCAATGGCATGAATTGGCTGTCCACCAATGCAGTTTTTGCCCCGCCATGGTCAAATATATATGCAACAGATCCGGGATCCAGTCGCACGTTGATGGAGTTCAGGACGGCCCCGGCTGCCGGCACGCCGAAATGGGCTTCGACATGGGGGGGTATGTTTGGCATCAAGGTCGCCACAACATCCCCGGGGGAAATGCCCGCCATTTGTAACGCTGAAGCAAGCCGCGAAACGCGGTCGTGCAAATCCGCATATGTGTAAGATTGGGGGCCATATGCCACCGCTTCCTTGTTGGGAAATAATTTGGCGGCGCGCCTGAGATGGGACAAGGGTGTCAGTGGAACGTAATTCGCCTTGCGTTTTTGCAGCCCGGATTCGTCTGATAGCCACCCCATGGTATCCTCCCGCTTTTTGTATATGTGTATTTTGGAGCCTGTCGCCGAAATTTGAAAGGCCTTCGCTTGGCAATCGTTGTCGCACCGCATTAGGGTCCGGTAATGATTATTTCGCACGGTCGCCGCTATATTTTTGTTCACATCCCCAAAACCGGTGGGACATCGTTGTCGCTGGCGTTAGAACAACGCGCAATGAAGGATGACATCCTGATCGGAGATACGCCAAAAGCTGCGCGTCGCCGTCGCCGGATTGCAGACCTGAAATCGGACGGGCGGCTTTGGAAACACGCCAAGATCGTCGATATCGGCGGCCTGGTTACAGAGGATGAACTTGCCGGTTACTTTGTGTTCACGCTTGTACGGAATCCCTGGGATCGTATGGTCAGTTACTATCACTGGTTGCGCGAACAGAAATTCGAACATACAGCTGTGAGCGTCGCCAAAAAGCACAGTTTCAGCGATTTTACGCGCCACGAGCAAACCCTGGGCTCCATCGGCAAAGAAACATATGGGTCCTATGTTACTGACAAAAACGGGCAGGATGTCTGTTCGTTGTTTATTCGTTTGGAACATCTGTCAGAGGATATCGCACCGCTGGAGGAACACCTTGGCTTTGCGATTGGGGAAATCGGGCATATCAACCAATCTGCACGGCAGGCTGACCACAGATCCTATTATACCAGTGATCAGGCAGAATTTGTGGGCCAGTTGTTTGCCGCTGACATATCAAGGTTCGGATATTCGTTTTAAATTTCCTGTCGCGAATTAATTCCGATCACAAGTCCATATTGTTCATGCTTCGGAAACAAAAACACAATTCGGACAATATTTTGTCCATATCTTGGCAACCGAATCGATCCCACTGTTTTAATGGTAACGGCTGAAGAACACGCAGACAGGGGACGCAAAAAGATGTTGGGCTTTACGCGGCACGAGACACAGGAAGAAACGCAGTGGTCCGATGTAGACGACCAGACTGGGCTGGTTGTCAGCCCATCAGATACCGGGGCCAGAACCGGCGTTTCAGGTTTTATTTATGGGACACGTGTTGCCACCTCCAAAGGGTGGTGCCCGGCAGAGAATGTTGTGGCGGGGGACAGCGTCCTGACATTCGACGCCGGGCTACAAAAAATTACCGGGATCACCCACAGGCGTCTGTGGGCCGCTGGCAATCCGTGCCCAAAACACCTGTGGCCCATTCTGATGCCAGAGGGGGCAATCGGCAATATCCAAGAGATGCTTTTGCTTCCGGATCAGATAGTTATGCTGGAATCCGATGCGGCCCACATGTTGTTTGGTGACCGCTATGCGGCCTTAACGGCCAAATCTCTTTTGGGTTGGCGCGGGCTGCGCCGGGTTATACCGCACAGCGCCATTGTCGTGACCAACATCTGGTTTGATCAGAACCAAATCGTTCTGGCGAATGCCGGCCTGCAATTTCTGTGCCCGGAACGCGCGACGCAGACGGAAACGTCAGATGTCAGCGATGGTGCGCAAATATCAACCGATCATATCCTGTCAGAAGATCAGGCGCGCGCGCTGGTACGCCATCTTGCATTTGACGATGCGCAAAGCGCACCGGTCAGAAAAATCGCAGGTCACGCGCGCGGACCCTACGCCGCATTTGCCGCCTGATCTCCAAATCGGCCATAAAAACTTTGCCCTTTTGTTGCCATATCGCGCAAAAGATCTGGTGCCTGGAACCGCTTTCCCAGATCCCGGGCCATCTGATCGCAGATGTCGACAGCCTGTTGGGTCCCAGTCATATCCAGCCAGCTAAATGGTCCGCCTGACCAGGGCGCAAAACCCCAGCCAAGGATCGCGCCAACGTCGCCTTCGCGGATGTCCGTCAGTACGCCATCCTGTAACGCGTGCACCGCCTCAAGCACTTGGACATACAACAGGCGGCGCTGCACATTAACCAAGTCCGGTTGTACCGCAGCATGCGGATATTGCGTGGTCAATCCCGCCCAAATTCCGTTGCGTCTGCCATTTTCATCGTAGTCATAGAACCCAGCGCCTTTTTTGCGGCCAAGCCGATTCTGCGCGACCATCCAGAAAAGAACCTTGTCCACAGCGTCGTCTGGATAGGTGTCGCCCATTGCGTCCTTGGTCGCCTTGGCAATTTGCACACCCAATTCAATGGACATTTCATCAGCCAATTGCAGTGGGCCAAGTGGCATGCCAACAAGTTTGGCCGCGTTTTCGATCAGCACGGGCGACACACCTTCGGCCACCATGCGCATGCCTTCGTTGAGATACGGAAGGATACAGCGGTTGGCGAAAAAGAAGCGTGCATCGTTGACAACGATTGGCGTTTTGCGGATTTGGCGCACAAAATCCAGCGATTTGGCCACGGCGGTGTCACCGGTTTCGGCACCTTTGATGATTTCCACCAACAGCATCTTATCCACAGGCGAAAAGAAATGGATGCCGATGTACTGATCGGGTCGCGTGCTGGCCTTGGCCAATTCAGTGATCGGCAATGTCGATGTATTGGTCGCAAAAATGCAATTCGGGCTGACGACAGCCTCGACCCTGGCGGTCACATCGGCCTTGATTGCGGGGTCTTCAAAAACCGCTTCGACGATCAGGTCACATCCCTTTAGGGCTGCGTAATCGGTGGTGGCGGTGATCCGTGCCAGAACGGTCTCTTTTTCCTCGGCGGTGACTTTTCTGCGTGAGATACCTTTGTCCAGAATGCCCTCGGCATAGGCTTTGCCCTGATCAGCGGCTTGTTGTTTCTGATCAATCAGGACGACATTAATTCCGGCGTTCGCGGACACATAGGCGATCCCGGCACCCATCATGCCCGCGCCGATGACCCCGACCTTTTTGACCGTTTGATCCGCCACATCTGCAGGGCGTGACGCGCCCTTTTCCAATGCGCTCTTGTTGATGAATAGCGACCTGATCATGGCGGATGATGACGGGTTCATCAGGATATTTGTGAACCACCGCACCTCGATCTTCAGGGCCACATCAAAGGGGACCAAAGCACCTTCGTAGATTGCCGACAGCATCGCCTTGGCCGCAGGGTAGACGCCCATAGTCTGGGCGTTAACCATGGCGCTGGCACCGACAAAGGTCATGAAACCCGCCGGGTGATATGGCGCGCCGCCCGGCATTTTGTAACCTTTGGCGTCCCACGGTTTCACAATATCTGCGTCTGTCGCGCTTAAAACCCATTGCCGCGCCGTTTTCAGCAAATCCTCTGGGGCCACAACCTGGTCGATCAATCCTGCGGCCTTGGCGGATTTTGGATCAACCATTTTGCCTTGCAGCAGATACGGGGCTGCCGCCATGACCCCCATCATGCGCACCAACCGGGTTGTGCCGCCGGCACCGGGAAACAGTCCCACCTTGATTTCCGGAAGCCCTATTTTTGCGGCTGGATTGTCGGCAGCGATGCGATGATGACACGACAACGGAATTTCCAGACCAATGCCCAGTGCGGTGCCGGGCAGGGCAGCCACGGTGGGTTTGCCACCCTTTTTGGTTTTAAAATCCATGCCGGCCAGTTCGATTTTGCGTTCCATTGTGTGGAAATTCAGAATGCCGTCGAACAGGCCCTTTGCCGGATTGTCACCGGCGCTTTCTTTCATTTTTGCAATGACGTTCAGATCCATGCCGCCCGCAAAATCGGGCTTGCCGGATGTAATCACAATACCTTTCACCGCGTCGTCGCCATGGGCCCGGTCAATCAGATCCGACAATTCGCCGGCACCGTCCATTGACAGCACATTCATTGATTTTCCGGGAACGTCCCATGTGATGACAGCCACGCCATCTGTGCCCAATTCGTATTTAAAGTCAGTCATTTGCTGTCTCCGTCGTCGATTGGTGTTCCGTCCTTGCGGGTAAATTCAAGGTTACTATTTTGCGATGTCATCATCATGTCACGATCGGTGTAATAGGCGACTTCGTGTTCAGTTCGCGTGCCAACCACCAAAAATGCACCGGCCCGGTTACTGCGATTGACTATCTGATGACCCACCGCGTGACCCGCCGGAAAAGCCGCGCAATCACCGACACGCAGCAAAGCCTCGCCATCGTCTTCTACCAGGGTCAATTCGCCCTCGGTGACCATCAAAAATTCGTCCTGTTGTGTGTGCCAATGGATAATGGAGGATTTCGCGCCGGGGGCCAGTTTCACCAGATTGGCACCAAACTGCGATAACCCCCCCGCATCCCCAAGCTGCAGAGAGGATCGTCCAGCCATCTCGGCACCCATCTTGCCGGGGTAAGCGGAACCGGTTTTGGCGGGCACGTTATCAATATCAATTTTTGGCATCAGTCAGGCTCCTTTTGTATCGAAACGTGGTCCCGCCTGAATGTTTCCCACCCATCAGATGCGCTCGATGATGGTTGCGGCCCCCATGCCTGATGCGATGCACAGCGTCGCCAGGCCAATCTCTTTGTCTGCGCGTTCCATCTCATCCAGCAGCGTGCCGATGATCATGGCGCCGGTCGCACCCAAGGGATGTCCCATCGCGATGGAGCCGCCGTTGACGTTGACGATGTCGCTGTCCACGTCAAAAGCTTGCATAAAACGCAAAACAACCGAGGCAAACGCCTCGTTCACTTCGAACAGATCGATGTCGCTGATCGCCATTTTGCTGTCTTGCAGGATTTTTTGGGTCACCGGGACGGGGCCAGTCAGCATGATCGTCGGATCAGTGCCGATTTTCGCGGTGGCGCGAATGCGCGCGCGCGGTGTCAATCCATGCCGTTCGCCGAATTCCTTGCTGCCGATCAGCAAGGCTGCGGACCCATCAACAATCCCCGACGAATTCCCGGCATGATGGATGTGGTTGATGCGTTCCAGATGCGGATATTTCATGATTGCAACCTTGTCGAACCCGGGCATGACCTCGCCCATGTCCTTAAAGCTTGGTTTCAAGGCCCCCAAGGATTGCATATCAGTCTCGGGGCGCATGAATTCGTCATGCGCAAGTATTGGCAAACCGTTCTGATCCTTGATTGCGACAATGGAACGGGCAAACCGATTTTCGTCCCAGGCGTCCTTTGCCCGTTTTTGCGATTCAACTGCAAAAGCGTCGGCGTCATCGCGACTGAACCCGTATTCAGTGGCGATGATATCGGCGGATATGCCCTGGGGCACAAAATAAGTGTCCAATGCCAGCGTTGGATCAACTGCAATTGCCGCGCCGTCGCTGCCCATGGCCACACGGCCCATCATTTCGACGCCACCCGCAATATAGCCATCCCCGGCGCCGCCCCGGACCTGATTTGCCGCCAGATTGACCGCTTCCATGCCCGAAGCACAGAAACGATTGATGGCAAGACCCGGAATGCTTTCATCCAGATCTGACGCCAGCACGGCACTGCGCGCCAGGCAGCCGCCTTGCTCACCCACTTGGGTCACATTCCCCCAGATGACATCCTCGACCGCGTGCCCGGACAGGTTGTTGCGATCCCTGATGGCGTTCAGAATCTGTACGGACAGCCGCACCGACGTCACCTCGTGCAACGATCCGTCAGCGCGTCCCTTGCCGCGCGGCGAACGCACAGAGTCGAAAATATAGGCGTCAGCCATCGGGGTCTCCTTGGTCAGGCACGGTCGGCGGGCGAACCGGGCATCAAATCATATGGATGTTGCCAGCCCGGCTGTGCTGCAATGCGATCAAGCCAGCCGTCGATATTTGGATAAGCCTTGCGGTCGAACTGAAATTCCTCCGGGTAAAAAAGATAACCGCAACAGGCGATGTCGGCCAATGTGATCCGATCACTTACCAGCCATGTTTTCCCGTCCAGAGCATGGTTCAAAGTTTTGAGTGCGGTGTTGAATCGGCCACCAAGCCAGGCAATGACCGGTTCGGAACGTTTTTCAGCGGGGAGAAAGTTCATCATAAATCGCAGCGCACCGGCCTGAGATGACATTTTATGGTTGTCCCAAAACATCCATCGCAGGATTTCGCGGCGTTCGGCGGCGCTTTGGCCACCTAATTTTCCGGATTTTGAACTGACATAGTCCTGAATGACGCCCGATTGCGTGAGTTTCACATCGCCGTCAGTCATGACCGGCACTTCGCCCATATCATTGATCTCATGATATTCCGGGGTACGCGTTTCACCGTTGAAGAAGTCCACGAATACGGGACTCCATTCGAGGCCGGATAATTCCAGCGTCAGTGCCGCCTTGTAGGCGTTTCCACTTTCGCCGAAGCAGAATAGTTCGATGGTCATTTCCGTCCCCCTAAAAGTGATCTTTGTCAGCTCTTGGCGCAAGATCACGTATTATGCAGTACATGCGTCACAGTGGTGGTCACGTCCACAATTTCGCTGCGTTGCCTTTTGTCAATGTAACCACTGCCCTGTCGGACTTACAGGGGCTGGGTGGACACGTCTCCTTGAAATGACACCGAAATATGGGACAATCCCGGTTTTGGTTGGTTTTTGGGACGTGCTATTTTTTTCGCTGATCAAGGTCGGCGTTAAAAAGGCGCAGTCTGTGCGCCAGATTGTCCTCGTCGATCACACTGCCAAAGTTCTCAAACAGGAACGACAGGGCCTCGCCTTCGTCCAGGCCGGCCTCGGTCGAAAACCGTCTCAGACGCCGGTAACCGTCTTCTGTCATGGACACCGGAAACCGGCGCGTTAAACGAAATCTTTTGGGCATCCTATCTCCTTAAAGTCGTCCCCGACACATCCCCTGTGCCGGGGACGCCCGCGAGTGGCCTTCCCTTAAAATGCGTTGGCTGGCAATGCCATAACTGGTTCGCCGCCGCTGGTGATGCGGGCCAGATGCATCGTACTGGCCGGCAGATGCCGCGCCATGTAATAGCGGCCCGTTGCCAGCTTGGTTTCGTAAAATGCGGTGTCGCCGCTGCCCTTGTCGCGCGCCGCCAGCGAAGCTTTGGCCATCCGCGCCCACATAAAGCCCAAACAGACATGGCCGAAAAGGTGCATGAAATCATAAGACCCGGCCAGCGCGTTATTTGGATTTTTCATGCCTTTTTCCATGAAATACATCCCGGCAGATTGCAGATCCTTTGACGCTGCCTTGAGCGGGTCAAGAAAATCAGCCTTTAGTTCCGGGTTGGCCTGGTTTTCTTTGATGAATGATTTGATCATTTCAAAGAAGGCCATCACGTGCTTGCCGCCATCCTGCATCAGCTTGCGTCCAACCAGATCCAGCGCCTGAATGCCGTTGGCACCTTCGTAGATCTGGGTGATGCGCGCATCGCGCACGAATTGTGACATGCCGTGTTCCTGGATATAGCCGTGCCCGCCATAAACCTGCTGGGCCTGCACCGCCATTTCAAATCCCTTGTCTGTCTGAAAGCCCTTGATCACCGGTGTCATCAACGAAATCAGACCTTCTGCGTCGGCGTCGTCGCCCCTTAGGGACTGGTCGATAAGCATGGCCCCCCACAAGGTAAAGGCGCGCGCACCTTCGACAAAGGATTTCTGATCCATCAGGCTGCGGCGGATATCGGGGTGAACGATTAACGGATCGGCAGGCCCGTCCGGGTTTTCGGGTCCGGTGACCGCCCGGCCCTGCAGGCGTTCGTTGGCGTATACCACGGCGTTTTGATAGGCCGCTTCGGCCTGAGCGTAGCCTTGCAGGCCAACACCAATCCGCGCCTCGTTCATCATTGTGAACATCGCGCGCATGCCTTTGTGTTCGGCGCCAACCAGATAACCGGTGGCCCCATCATAATTCATCACGCAGGTCGCATTGCCGTGCAGGCCCATCTTTTGTTCGATACTGCCGACGCTGACGTCGTTGCGGGCCCCAAGGCTGCCATCAGGGTTTACCAGAAACTTGGGCACAATGAACAAGGAAACACCCTTGATCCCCTGTGGACCGCCGGCAATTTTCGCCAACACCAAGTGGATGATATTTTCGGACAGATCGTGATCGCCGGCCGAAATAAAGATCTTTTGACCGCTGAGATTATAGGTCCCGTCAGACTGGGGTTCCGCCTTGGTCCGCATCAGCCCCAAATCAGTACCGCAATGGGGTTCGGTAAGGTTCATCGTGCCGGTCCATTGACCAGTGACCATTTTCGGAAGGTACATCGCTTTAAGCTCGTCCGAGCCGTGTGCGTGAATGGCTGAATAAGCCCCATGGGTTAAACCCTGGTACATGTTGAATGCCATGTTTGCTGACACAAACATTTCGCCGACTGCGGTCGCAAGCACATATGGCATGCCCTGGCCACCATAGGCCGGATCGCAATCCAGTCCCATCCAGCCGCCCTGCATCATTTTCTGATACGCGTCCGTGAACCCCGTGGGGGTGCTGACCTGGCCGTTTTTGAAGGTACAGCCGTCCTTGTCGCCAATTGCGTTCAGCGGTGCCAAAACCTCGCTGGCCAGTTTGCCCGCCTCTTCAAGCACCGCGCCGGTAAAGTCCTGTTCCAATTCGTCATAGCCAGTCACGTGGCTATCGGCGACGTTCAGAAGGTCATGCAATACAAATTGCAGGTCCTTGGTGGGCGGTGCATAGACGGGCATACATCTGCTCCGATTTTGTGGTACGTTATTCGGCCGCTTTGGATTGCTTGTTTGCGGCCAGCATTTTTTGACCCCATTCAAGCTGTTTCTTGAGATCGCTGATGGCTTCATTCAGTTCATCGCGCTGCGAGATCATCGCACCAAGCCGTTCGCTTGCTGCCTCGTAGACCTGCTGTAGTTGGGTGTTTTGCTGGTCGTCAATGTCATACAGATCCAATAGCTGACGAATGGATTCCAGGCTGAATCCGAAACGCTTGCCGCGCAAGATCAGTTGCAGGCGGGCGCGGTCGCGCTTGGTAAAAAGACGTTTTTGCCCCTCGCGGACGGGGAACAAAAGCTCTTTCGCTTCATAAAAACGAAGCGTGCGTGGTGTGACGCTATAGGCTTCGCACATTTCGCGTATTGTCATTAACGGGTCGGACATCGGCCTCTCCTGAGATTGGTCTGGCAAGCGACACGTGCTCTTTCGTGGCGACGCATTCAAGCATAGTTGACGCTAACGTAAGTGTAACGCTACGTCACTTCACACTTTGTGAAATCATTGCCAAAAAACTGTGGGAAATGCGCAAGAAAATTGGGCAGCCATCCAATGCGAATGCGGCGATACCCGGATTTTCTCCCCCTGAAATCACTTGAGCGCGCGCGCTGTGTCGTCTCTCAGGCTTTGTAAATCCGTGATGGTTTGTTCAAGCTGGACCGATTGCAGGCGCAATTCCTTCAGTTGCCGATCAGCCAGGTCAACCCATACTTCCATTTGTGCCCTGGTGCCTTGTTTGTCGTAGATATCCAGCCATTGCCGAATTTCTTCCAACGAGAATCCAAATCTGCGCCCGCGTAATATCAGCGTCATTCTGGCAAGCTCTCGGTTGCCGTAATAGCGGCTGCGTCCTTCTTTCTCGGGCGACAGAAGCTCAATGTATTCATAGTATCGCAACGTACGTGGCGTCACATCGAACCTGGCGCACATTTCTTTGAACGAAAGGCGTTCCGTAGACATGCCGATATTCTCTCCTGGTCCCAAAAACCTACCTGAAATTGCGTCGACGCGCAAATTTCGGGGGTCTGTTCAAGTCAAAACGGCTGGCATCGTTCTGATATCGGGTGGTGATGTTGTATTCGATTTGATCTGCGAGTAATTCGCAATCGCAAAAGATAGCGCTTGCAGCCGTTTTTGCAAGTGCCAATAAGAGTCCTGAATTCAAAAAGAGCGTCCCATGACACGCAATGCAAAAAAAGTGGCCCAACAATTTATCGATGCATTGCCCCATTCCAAGGCGTTGGGGATGGAGGTCGTTGATTTGGGTGCCGGTCACGCCGAAATCCGGATGGCATATGCGGATCATCTGATCGGTGACCCCGAAACCCGCGTCGTGCACGGGGGGGCCGTATCTGCGTTGATGGATACCTGCGGTGGTGCCGCCGTGATGAGCCATCCATCCCATCCCGTTTCCACAGCAACGTTGGATTTGCGCATTGATTACATGCGGCCCGCTACACCCGGACAAACCATTACCGCACGTGCAGAATGTTATCATGTGACCAAATCGGTTGCCTTTGTGCGGGCGACAGCGGTTGATCAGGATGAAACCCGCCCGGTTGCTGCCGCGACCGGTGCGTTTACGCTGGAATTTGCAGAATGAGCCGTGCAAAGCCTGAGCCGGTACAAGTCATCAAGCAGCGCCGAGACGCGGCTTTGGCGGCCTTGGTTTCCGGTGTCCCCTATATCCAGTTTTTGGGGGTTCAGCTGGATCGTCGCGGTGATGAACTGACGGCAACGCTGCCATTTGCAGATCGGCTGATTGGCAACCCGCAACTCCCGGCGCTTCATGGTGGTGCGACAGCGGCATTCCTGGAAGTGACGGCGATACTGGAACTGAGCTGGTCAGCGCTTTGGCAAAGCATTGAAAATGGCCGGATTAGTCCGCAAGACATTGTGCCTTCCAAATTGCCGACCTTGCCCAAGACCATTGATTTTACGGTCGATTATCTGCGAACCGGTCTGCCAAGAGATGCGTATGCCAGGGCCCGTATCAACCGGTCAGGACGGCGCTATGCATCGGTGCACGTCGAAGCCTGGCAGGATAACCGGTCGCGCCTGTTCGCGCAGGCGACGGGTCATTTTTTGATGCCGCAAAGCCATGCATAGCACGGCGATTGGCCCGTTGACACATGGGCGTGTGCTGAAAATCGCCCTGCCCATAGTCCTGTCCAACGCCACAATACCAATCCTTGGGGCCGTCGATACCGGCGTCGTCGGGCAAATGGGACTGGCGGCCCCTATTGGGGCTGTCGGAATTGGCGCCGTTGTCCTGAGCTCTCTTTATTGGATCTTTGGCTTTTTGCGGATGGGCACGACCGGACTGGTGGCACAGGCCAGGGGGGCCGGTGATATGGGCGAAACCGGCGCTTTGCTGATGCGTGCGCTGATGATCGGTGTGGCAGCTGGGGTCACTTTCATCATTTTCCAGGCCGTGCTTTTCTGGCTGGCCTTTCGCCTTGCACCTGCATCGGATGAAGTCGAGGCACTGGCCAAAACATATCTGGAAATTCGGATTTGGGGCGCCCCTGCGACGATTGCTCTTTATGCGGTCACAGGTTGGCTGATTGCCACTGAACGGACCCGCGGTGTTCTGGTGCTGCAACTGTGGATGAACGGGCTGAATATCGCTTTGGATTTATGGTTCGTCCTTGGTCTGGGTTGGGGCGTTTCAGGTGTTGCCATTGCCACATTGATCGCAGAATGGACTGGGCTAGGTTTGGGTATTTTTCTGTGCAGACCTGCGTTCTCTGGTGGGCAATGGCTTGATTTCAAACGTATATTGGACCGTGCCAAGCTGAAGATCATGATGTCTGTGAACGGCGATATCATGGTGCGATCTGTCATATTGCAGGCAAGCATCTTAACCTTTTTGTTCATGGGTGCGCGTTTTGGCGATGTGACACTTGCGGCCAATCAGGTGATTTTGCAGTTTCTGGAAATCACTGCATTTGCCCTGGACGGATTTGCATTTGCGGCCGAGGCATTGGTGGGCGCAGCTATGGGGGCAGGGCGACGTGACGATTTGCGCCGTGCAGCAATTTTGACGTCAAAATGGGGGGTAAGTATGGCGTTGCCGCTGGCCGCGTTTTTCTGGTTCGCTGGCCCATCCCTGATTGATTTGATGAGTACCGCGCCGGATGTGCGGCAGGTGGCCAAACTGTATTTGCCATGGGTTGCGTTGATGCCCATTCTGGGGATCGCCGCATGGATGTTTGACGGCATCTTTATCGGAGCCACCCGCACCCGCGATCTGCGCAACGCCATGATTATTTCCGGGCTTGTGTATTTTGCAGCCATTTTCCTGTTGGTCGGACCATTTGGCAACAAGGGCCTGTGGATGGCGCTGATCATTCTGCAAATCGTGCGCGCGATGACGTTGGGGTATTATTACCCCCGGCTCGAGGCGGCGGCAGACCACAACAGCGCTGTCAGACAATAGCCAGAACGGCCTCTGGCGGTCGACCCAGGGCCGCTTTGCCGTTGGCAAACACGACCGGACGTTCGATCAGAATGGGGTGGCGGGCCATTGCCGCAAGCAAATCATCGTCACTAGCCGTTTTGGAAAGCCCGGTCTGCCTGAATGCTGCTTCCCCGGTTCGCACAAACGCGATTACAGGCAGATCAAGCATTTTCTGCAAAGCGGCGAGTTCCGCCAAGGTCGGCGGCTCATCCAGATACTTGCGGATTATCGGTTTGATGCCCTGATCTTGTAGCAATGCCAGTGTCTGGCGGGACTTTGAACATCTTGGATTATGCCAGATTGTGACACTCATAACCAATCTTCCGTTTTCGTGCCGACGGCGTCGCGCACATTGTCAAAACCGTCCCGCAACAACAGGTTATCCAGACCCCGGGCAACGTCTGCGCCCAATGACAACCCGCGATAGACCATACCGGTATATAACTGCACCGCCGATGCACCGGCACAAATCTTGGCATAGGCCTGTTCGGGGGTCGATATACCGCCAACGCCAATCAGCGGCATTTGCCCTTGGGTGCATTGGAATAATTTTGCCAAAACGGATGTCGATGCATCGAACAGCGGCGCACCTGACAGGCCGCCAGCCTGACTGTGTTGCGCACTGGTCAGATTGTCGCGCGACAGCGTTGTATTGGTGGCGATAATGGCATCGATATTTGCCGCCATTGCAACCTGGGCCAGATCAGTCAGCGCCCCATCGTCCAGATCCGGCGATATCTTCAGGAACACCGGAATTTGGCGTTCAAGCGCCTCGCGGGTTTTCATGACACCTTGCAGCAGGGCGGCAAGGGCAGCCGTGCCTTGCAGTTCGCGCAGTTTTTCTGTGTTGGGCGAGGACACATTCACCGTGGCGAAATCAACGAACGGCCCACATGTTTCCAGGACCTTAGCGAAATCAGCGGCTTTGTCCGTGCTATCCTTGTTGGCCCCCAGGTTCAGACCCACGGGAATACCATTTGGTCTTTCGGCCAGCCGATCCGCAATTGCCAGCATGCCATCGTTATTAAATCCAAACCGGTTGATGACCGCCTGGTCACTGCCAAGACGAAAAAGGCGGGGTCGTGGATTGCCTGGTTGGGGTCGCGGGGTTGCTGCCCCCACTTCGATAAAGCCGAATCCCGCGCGCGACAGTTCGTCAACAGCCTGGGCGTTTTTGTCGTATCCCGCCGCCAGACCAACCGGATTTGGCAAGGTCAGACCAGCCAGCGTGGTTGACAGGCGGCTTGACTTGACAGGACCGGGCAGCGGCGCAAAGGGCGTTTTCAACGCTTTCAGCGACCATTGATGCGCGCGCTCGGGGTCCAGGCGGTGCAGCACCGCCAGCCCCAGCTTTTCAACAATGTTCATGTCACGCCTTCTGGGAATTCATGCCCATCCCTGCCCAGGATCAGGTCCTTGTGCCAAATCACATCCGACAGCCATAACGGACTGTAAAGGTGGGGGAATTTATCGCCGCCGCGCGACGTTTCCCAGCGCAACTGTTCGCCCAGATCGTCGCTGTCGAGCATCAGGATTTGCAGCCCGTCCTCGCCGCTGAAATGGCGAGCACATGTTTCTGCAATCTGTGCACCGGTCGAAAAATGTATGAATCCATCTGCCAGATCGACCGGGGCGCCCTGCGTGACACCCTTGTCGCGCAGTTCGCGCCATTCCGCGTCCCTGAAAATTTTGTAAATTAACATGGCGATCACATGCCCTTTGCCCACATTATGGTCAAGTGACACTTGTTATCGTTACGTCATTTTCAGAATGTAGGGGCCAAGGAATATCTGGCTTTGACTCCTGCCCAGGACATCGCCAATCTGTTCTCAATAATCACAGGGGGTTTTACCATGTATAAACATATGTTGACGTCAGCAGCCGCATTGGCACTGACAAGCGGAATGGCGATGGCTGATTATTCGCTGACCATTCTTCACACAAATGATTTTCATTCCCGATTTGAACCGATTTCCCGGTTCGATTCCGGGTGTTCTGCAGAAGATAACGGCGAAGGCAAATGTTTTGGCGGATCAGCGCGTTTGATGTCGGCCATTGAGGCCGTCAGAGCGCGCAGCAATAACAGCATCCTTCTGGATGGTGGGGATCAGTTTCAGGGCACACTGTTTTACACCTATTACAAAGGCAAACTTGCCGCCGAAATGATGAACAAGATGGGGTATGACGCGATGACCGTGGGCAACCACGAGTTTGACGACGGCCCAGAGGTTCTGCGTGGCTTTATGGACGCACTGAACTTTCCGATTTTGATGTCCAATGCCGACGTCTCGGGCGAAGAGTTACTGGCTGGCAAGCTTCAGAAATCAAAGATCATTGACCGTGGCGGCGAAAAAATCGGCCTGATTGGCCTGACACCGCAAAACACCGATGAATTGGCAAGCCCTGGTGACAATGTCATCTTTACGGATCCTATCAGCGCCGTTCAGGAACAGGTGGATCTTTTGACAGCGGCGGGCGTGAACAAGATCATCGTTATGTCGCACTCGGGTTATGCGACGGATATTCGCGTTGCCGAAGGTACAACAGGTGTAGACGTCATTGTCGGCGGTCACTCGCATACATACCTGTCCAATGACAGTGATCGCGCGGAAGGCCCGTACCCGACTATGGTGGGCGATACTGCGATTGTTCAGGCTTATGCTTATGGTAAATTCCTGGGCGAACTGAACGTTGTGTTTGATGATGAAGGTGTTGTGACATCGGCCACGGGCGAGCCGCAAATACTGGATCGTTTCGTGTCAGAGGATGCGGAAACAGCCGCGCGCATCGCCGAAGCTGCCGAACCACTGGAAGAAATCCGCAACAAAGTCGTGGCCGTGTCTGCAACTTCTATCGACGGTGATCGTCTGAATTGCCGGGCCATAGAGTGCGAGATGGGCAATCTGGTTGCCGATGCGATGCTTGACCGTGTGAAAGACCAGGGTGTTCAGATTGCTATCGCCAATGGTGGCGGATTGCGCGCGTCAATCGATGCAGGCGAAGTGACAATGGGCGAAGTCCTGACAGTTCTGCCGTTCCAAAACACATTGTCGACATTCCAGGTGACTGGCGCGACTGTTCTGGCCGCTCTGGAAAATGGTGTTAGCGATGTGGCCGAAGGTGCGGGTCGCTTTCCACAGGTTGCGGGGCTCAAATATACATTTGATGCCGCACTGGAGCCGGGCAGCCGTGTCAGCGACGTGATGGTGATGGAAGGTGGTGCATTTGTGCCGATTGACCCGGCCAAGACATACGGCCTGGTATCCAACAATTATGTGCGTAACGGCGGTGATGGGTACAAAATGTTCCGTGACGCAATGAACGTATATGATTTTGGGCCCGATCTGGCCGATGTCACCGCAGAATTTCTTGCGGCGAAAGGGCCATACACGCCATATCTGGATGGTCGCATCACCGCCAAATAAGGCGCTGACCTTTATGAATAAATCTGCGCCCGGCCTTTTGGTCGGGCGTTTTCGCATTTAAGGTACGCCGGACAAACGGGGGCTGCAGATGACATCGGTGACAGAGCAATACGAGGCGTACCCTTATCCGGCACGCGACCCTGCCGATGAAAAACGGCGTCTGATCGTCGGATCACCATCAACACCGATCGAGATTGATCATTTCATTTTCGGCGGGCAACGGGACTGGTCCAAACCGATCAAAATTCTGGTGGCGGGTGGTGGGACCGGTGATGCGCTGATTCAGATGGCACAAATCCTGACCACATTGAAGAAACCGTATGAAATCACCTATCTGGATCTCAGCGTTGCGGCGCGAAACATTGCCGAGGCGCGCGCAAAAATGCGTGGCCTGACCGGTATAACATTCGTGACCGGCAGCCTGTTGGATGCCCCCGACCATGGGACATTCGACTATATTGATTGTTGTGGTGTGCTGCATCATTTGCCGGATCCTGACGCGGGTTTCGGCGCGCTGCGGGCGGCGCTGGCGGTGGGTGGCGGTATCGGTATGATGGTATATGCGCCGCTGGGGCGCAGCGGTGTGTACCCATTGCAGGCGGCTTTTGGCACATTGTTTGACGGTATGCCTGCGGTCGAAAAATTGGCTGCGGCGCGGGCTCTGTTTCAGAAAGTTCCGGCAGAACATCCGTTTCGGGCAAATAATCTGTTGGGCGATCACAATGCGAGCGATGCAGGATTTTTTGATCTGCTTTTGCATTCGCAGGATCGCGCCTACACGGTCACTGATTTGCTGGCGGCCATAGATCAGGCCGATTTGGAGCTGGTTTCATTTTTACAACCCGGCCTTTACAATTTGTCGCGACTTACCCCTGTCCCCGCCCATTTGAGCGCGGCCCAGTCAATGGCCGTCGCTGAACAGCTGCGCGGCACAATGAAAACGCATGTTTGCTATGTCACGGCCAAGGGCGCGGGAAAACATCCTGCCGATGGAACCAAAATGACAGCCGTACCACATTTGCTTGGCGCGCCCGCGGCCAAGATCGCGCAGCGCGTTGCGGCGGGCAAAGGACTGAATTTGACGGTGGCGAACGAAAAAATGAACCTGATGCTGCCAAGGGAAACGGCGGTTGTAATCGAAATGGTGAATGGCAAACGCAACTTGGCTGACATCGCACGTGCGCGCAAACTGGACCCGGTGCGATTTTCAAAACTGTGGAAACTGGTCGACACAGCCTTTGGGGACTGGGGCTTGATTTATTACTCGGCCATCCAGAAATAATCCGCCAGGCTGGATATTCGATGTGACAATGGGGGCCCAGATATGTGCGGGCGATTTGCAGTAACATTGCCGCCTGATGCAATGGCGCAATTATTTGAGGCGGCACCGGCCAACGATCTGCCACATGTGCCCAACCATAATGTTTGCCCGACGAATTCTGTCCATGCGGTCATGACGGACGCATCGCAGCGACGGCTGGTTGCAATGCGCTGGGGGTTCCTGCCCAAGTGGTATGAGACGATGTCGGCGGGGCCACTGCTGATCAATGCCCGCGCCGAGACGATCGCCACCAAACCGGCCTTTCGTGCGGCCTGCCGGGATCGTCGATGTTTGATCCCGGCGACCGGATTTTACGAATGGACCAAGACCCAGGAAGGGCAACGGTTACCCTGGTACATCAAAAGAAATGATGGTGCGCCGATTGTGTTTGCCGGGATCTGGCAGGATTGGGAACGCGATGACCAACAGGTCCGCAGTTGTGCGATTGTCACTGTCGCCGCAAATCCGACGATGTCGCAGATTCACAAACGCATGCCCGTTATATTGTCGCCGCAGGACTGGGCGCTTTGGCTGGGTGAAACCGGACACGGTGCTGCCACGTTGATGCAGGCGGCGCCTGACGATGCGCTTGATTTTTTTCGTGTCGGTCAGGCTGTGAATTCAAACCGGGCAAAAGGTGCGGACTTGATCACTCCACTGTAGTTTTGGGTTCACACAAGGTCGCTGGGCAAAATGGATTCCGGCAGGTTCTGGTAACAAACTGGCCGCAAGAAACGGCGGATGGACAGCGTGCCCACGGACGTCGCCCCAAAATTGGTAGATGCCGGATACGGCCCCCCGTGCACCATTGCGTCGGATACCTCGACGCCCGTCGGATAACCGTTCGCCAATATGCGACCAGCCTTTTGTTCCAGCACCGGCAACAGGCGCCTGGCCAATTCGGTGTCCTGGGCATCCATTTGCAATGTACAGGTCAGCTGGCCCTGCAGGGCGCGGGCGACCTCATACATCTCGTCGTCCGAATCCGCTGTGACGATCATCCCCAGGGGGCCAAAGACTTCTTCGCCCAGTTCAGCATTGTTCAGCCACGCGCGGGCGCTGGTTTCAAACAGGTATGGCGCTGCATTGCGCAAGTCGCATTGGCTGGTCACAAGCTGCCGCACGCCGTCTGTTTCGGCAAAACGGTCGCGCCCTGCGTGAAATGCGTCAGCGATACCCTGGGTGAGCATGGTTTGTGTTTCGATTTTGGACAGTGCGTCGCTGGCTGCCGATTTAAACACGTCCGCGGCCGCACCCTTTACCAGAATGGCCAGACCCGGATTGGTGCAGAACTGGCCCGCACCAGTGGTCAGTGATCCGGCCCAGCCATTCGCAATGTCCTGGCCACGGGCTGATAACGCATGGGGCAACAAGAACATGGGGTTCACGGAACCCAGTTCGCCAAAAAACGGAATTGGCTCGGGGCGCGCGGCACACAGATCAAACAGTGCCCGTCCGCCAGCCAAACTGCCGGTAAACCCAACGGCCTTGATCATCGGATGTTGTACAATCGCCTGTCCCACAGCGCGATCACTGCCCTGAATCAAGCTGAAAACGCCAGCCGGCAGGTCGCATTTTTTGATAGCACTATCAATTGCCTGAGCGACTATATCGGCTGTTCCGGGATGCGCGAAATGCCCCCTGACGACCACCGGACATCCGGCAGCCAATGCAGCGGCCGTGTCCCCGCCGGCCGTGGAAAACGCCAAAGGAAAATTGGACGCGCCGAATACCCCGACCGGGCCGACCGGCCGCTGCATCATGCGTAAATCCGGGCGGGCCAAAGGTTGACGATCGGGCAATGCAACGTCGTGGCGACGATCCAAATAGTCGCCAGCTTCGATGTGATCTGCGAACAGGCGCAATTGGCCAACCGTACGCCCGCGTTCGCCGGTAAGTCTTGCGTCCGGCAAACCGGTTTCGCGTGTGCCGATTTCAGTTATCTGATCGCCGCGATTGTCGATTTCATCCGCAATCGTGCGCAAGAATTTGGCACGTTGCGCCCGGGACGAATACCCAAATGTCCAAAATGCCTCTTGGGCTGCGACCACAGCCTGGTTCACCAGTTCGACAGTGCATTCAGAAAACCGGTCGGGGGTGCCGGAAACGGGTTGGTTCGTAAATTCAGATGTGCCAGCCAGCCATTGGCCGGCAATCAAATTGAGATGCTTAAGCATTAATGAAATGTTCCCGTGATTATGTTCCCGGCGTACCCAGCCAGATGCGGGGTGTCGCCGCGCTGTCATCTGTAAAGATTGCGTGCACCCAACATTTAAGGTCCACAATACCGACTGTCCAGCATCACATGTCCGGCCTGTTTTCTGCGATCTTGGATTGGAATGCCGTGGCTTCACTGATAGGTGCATGCAAGGCCGCAACCACAACCCGATTGACGATTACACGATGCGCACCCAACAAGCCCGATTACTGGTCGATTGCCGCAACCAACTGGGCGAAGGAATTCAGTGGAATCCTGACGACCAAAGGCTTTATTGGACCGACATATATGGACGCCGGTTCTTGTCATGTGACGAAAACGGCGCGGACGTTCGCGACACTTCCTTGGATGCCAGCCTGTGTTGCTTTGCCTTTTGTGATGCGCCGCGAATGTTGTCGGCGTTTGCGGATGGGTTATACTGGTTTGATCCCCGGACCCAGCGGCGAGAGTTAATTGAATACTATCAACCGGAACGACCCCATACGCGCATGAATGACGGTGCGCTTGATCGTCAGGGTCGCCTTGTTGTTGGTGGGATGGATGAAGAAAAGAACGCACCGATCACGCCGGTTTGGTCGGTCGCCAAGGGTGCCATACACAAGATTGCCGACAATGTTGGCATCGCCAACTCGATCGCATTTTCACCCCAGGGTGAGGTGATGTATTTCACCGATACAGTCGGCGATGGCATTTACCGCTACGATTATGATGGCGCGACAGGGCAAATATCAAACCGGCAACTGTTTACGCCAAATTCAGCGACACCCGGCAGCCCCGATGGGTCCTGTGTCGACCATCAGGGGGGGGTATGGAACGCCCGGTTCGCTGGCGGCTGTGTCCAACGGTTCCTGCCGAATGGCACGCCAGATTTACGTGTGGCGCTGCCGGTGCCAAATGTCACCTGTTGCGCATTGGGCGGGCGAAATTTGGATCGGTTATTCATAACCACGACACAAATCGGCATGACTAAATCCGAACTTGCCGATGCCCCGACCGCTGGTGGTCTGTTTTACGCGGACGTCCCGGTTCACGGCGTCAGGCAGGGGAAATATCTGGCCTAGTTTCCCGCCCACGTCATTGCTCTGAAATAATCCTGACGGTGACACCGGCGGCTGCACCCGGAACAGAGATAGGCAGAGTCGGGTGATTCCAAATCGGCCCGCAAAGGTAGAGGCCCACCATACGTGTGCCATCAATGCTGCGGTCAGTTTTCCTGATCATTTGCGGGTTATGCCAGATTTTTGATATCACTATTTGCCTGAAAGTGCTGGCAAATTGGCCCAAATCGCCTTGCCGGACAGAAAACCTGAAAAAAAATTGTTGCCGAAACCGGTTTCGGAGATGACGTTTGGCATGGGAGGATGTTCATTGCCAGCAAGGTCAGACAAAAAAACGCTTGATATGGGACACCGTCGTCGTGTGACGATTTCCGATGTATCTTCGACGTTGGGCCTGACCAAGGGCACTGTGTCCCGCGCGCTGAACGGCTACTCCGATATTTCAGAGACCACGCGAAACAAAGTGGTCAAAACAGCCGAAAGAATGGGCTATCAGCCGCTATCCCATGCGCAGGCAATTCGCACCGGGCGCACCCGGTCGCTGGGACTGGTTTTGCAGTTCAACGACCATGATTCACAGCGGCCATTTTTGGCCGGATTCTTATCTGGTATTTCGCATGCCGCCAGCGCTGCAAACTGGACACTGACGGTTGCGACAGCCGATTCTGATGCGGGTACTCTGGAAACAACAGCGCGTTTGTTGCGTGAACAAAAGGCCGACGGTTTTATCCTGCCGCGCACAATGATCGATGATCCGCGTATTGATCTTTTGCGTCAGGCGGGCGCACCGTTTGTATTATATGGGCGCACACAGGACACGACTGATTGCGCCTGGTTCGATATACTGGGCGAGCACGCAATGCGCGATGCGGTTTTGCGGCTGGCCGATCTCGGACACGAGCGGATTGCATTCGTGAACGGCGGGGACGCTTATAATTACAGCTTTCTGCGTTTGCAGGGAATTCGCGACGGATTGCAGTTGGCCGGGTTGGAATTTGATCCCGATCTGATCAAGACCAACGCTGTGCGTACGGGCGAAGGGGCAACGGCGGCCACGGAACTGCTGCGTCTGCAACATCCGCCGACCGCCTTTATTTTTGCGACCGATATGGCAGCGCTGGGTTTGTATGACGTCGCGCGGCACTACGGTCTGGAAATCGGACGGGACTTGTCGTTGATCAGCTATGACGGGGTTCCCGAAGGTTCATTCGCGAACCCGCCTCTGACAACATTTTCAGTTGATACACGTCAGGCAGGTGAACGTCTTGCCAGTCTTTTGATCCGACGCATTCGCGGCGAGGATGTCCAAACGTTACGTGAAACGGCCAGTGCCAAGCTGGTCGAACGCGGGTCTGACGGGCCTGTAAATATGACTTCGCAACAATTGAGGCAGCACCTTGCTGCCCAAAATCATTCGGTCTGAGTTCAAAAGGGAGATACGACATGACCTATTCTGCAGCGACTAAACTGGGACAACTGATGATGGGGGCGTCAATGGCATTGGCCATGTCCGCCGTATCCGCAAGCGCTGACAGCGCCGAGAATATTCGTTTTTGGACAACAGAGACACAGCCTGAGCGGCTTGTGCGCCAACAGGAAATGGCCGCAGCATATGCCGCGCAGTCCGGCCATACCGTGGACGTCATTCCGGTCGAGGAAAAGGACCTGGGCACACGGGCAACTGCGGCCTTTGCTGCCGGTGATCTGCCGGATGTGATCTATCACCCATTGCAGTATGCGTTGCCATGGGAAGAGGCCGGCATTCTTGATTCCGATGCGGCGACGGATGTGATCGAAAACCTGGGGGCCGGCACATTTGCAGCCGGCGCACTGGCGATGGCCGCGACGGCTGATGGGTATGCCTCTGTGCCCGTTGATGGCTGGACGCAGATGGTTCTTTATCGCAAGGATTTGTTTGACGCGGCCGGGCTTGAAGCACCGACATCTTATGCAAATGTGCGTGCAGCCCTTGCGGCGTTGCACAATCCGCCAGAGGTATTCGGATTTGTAGCCGCCACCAAAATCGATGAAAGTTTCATGAGCCAGGTACTGGAGCATGTGTTTCTGGCCAACGGCGTTTCACCTGTGAACGAGGGTGGCTTTGCCGCCCTGGATGAGGCGGCAACAACCGAAGTGCTGGAATTTTATAAAGCAATCACAGAGGCATCGCCGCCCGGTGAATTGTTCTGGAAACAGTCGCGCGAACTGTATTTTGCCGGCAAAGCAGCGATGATCATCTGGTCGCCATTCATTCTGGATGAATTGGCAGGGCTGCGCGACAGTGCCCCGCCCACAATCACGGATGATCCGACGACAAACATGCTGGCATCAATGACCGGAATTGTGACCAACTTTTCAGGCCCTTCAAACCCGGACGGTGCGGCCTGGGGCGATGTCCGCTATTTCGGTGTCACCTCTGATGCCAATACAGATGTCGCAATGGAATTCGTCGAGTATTCAATGAATGACGGCTACCTTTCGACGCTGGCAATTGCACCAGAAGGCAAGTTTCCGGTGCGCAAAGGCACGGCAGACGACGCGAACAAGTTCCAGGACGGCTGGTCCAAGCTTGACGTGGGTGTTGATCGCAAGGCGCCACTGGCTGACCTTTATGCGCAGGAAATGATTGACGAAATCGTTGGCGGTCTGAACGTGGCGCAGCGTTGGGGTGTGGCCGAAGGGCAACTGGCACTGGCGTCCAAGATCATCAACAGCCAGGTCATCAACCGTCTGGTTCGCGAATATATGGATGGTGTGCGCGACGCATCTGCCACTGTCGCGGCACTGAACGACGAATTGTCGAAAATCAACTAGTCGCAGAACTTCTGATCTTGATCTGGCGGCGGGGAAACCCGCCGCCGAACCGAAAAGAGTTCCCAAATGACAGCAAATACACCACCTGTTTCCGCCGGCCCGCTGGCCCGCCGCGAAGCGCGTTTGGCCTGGGGCATGTTGATGCCAACAATTGTCAGCGTGTCCTTGGTGGTCATCCTGCCATTGCTCGCGATCTTCTGGATCAGCTTCAAGCCGGTCTCGCTGTCTGATCTGCGCGCGCCCGCACCGATCGTGCGAGAAGACTTGCGCGGCAGACCTGCCGACGTTGGTGACGAGGCCTTTATCCGCTATCGTTTACGCAATTCCACGCAGGATACAGTGATTTCCGATGTCACCATGACCGACGTTTTGCCGCCGGGTCTGAAAATTGGTGAGCTTGACCCCCGCTGCACACTTGACGGCACAGCATTGAAATGTGTTTTCGGCGACTGGGCGGGTGGCTTTCGTGATGAATTACGGATCCCTGTTGTTGTTGATCAGGCATTTTTGGATGCTGATTTCGACGTCAAATCCTCGTCACCGGTTGTCACCGGATCGTCCGAGAGTTTGCTGACAAATTTCCAGTTCACCACCGAAAATTTTGCCAAGGTCTTTGATGGATCGGAATTCTGGTCGGTTCTGTGGATTACCTTGTTTTACACGGTATTCGGGACTATCGGCGCACTTGTTATCGGGTTGTTTGCGGCCATGTTGTTGAACAAATCGTTCAAGGGGCAGGGCATCTTGCGGGGACTTTTCCTGTTTCCCTATGTCGCCCCGGTGATTGCGGTCGCCTTTACCTGGGTAATGCTGTTCGATCCGTTTTCGGGGTCTGCCAACGCCTTGCTTATACAGATGGGTGTCACCCAGGGACCAATCAATTTCTTCGGGGAAAAACCGCTGGCACTGATCATGGTGACGGTCTTTGAAATCTGGCGTTATTTTCCGCTGTCGTTCCTGTTCATACTGGCGCGCATGCAGTCAATTGACACGGACATGTACGAGGCCGCCGATATGGATGGTGCCAGTCCGTTTCAGCAGTTTTGGTATCTTTCCGTGCCCCAGCTTCTGGGTATTTTATCGGTTCTGTTTTTGCTGCGCTTTATTTGGACATTCAATAAATTCGACGACATCTTCCTGCTGACCGGTGGCAATGCGGGCACCCGGACCCTGACGGTAAACGTCTATGAACAGGCATTCGCGATTTCAAATATCGGCGCGGGCGCTGCGGTCGCGGTTGTCATTTTTGGATGCCTGATCCTGTTTTCGATCTTTTTCTTCCGCTTTATCAGCCAGGAGGAAGGGCTATGAGCATGCTGCGATACGGGTATGTCGCCGGTCCGCTGATTGGGGCGCTTTGGACATTGAGCATGGCGGTTGTTGTGTGTGTCGCGATTTCGTTTTCGACCGGCGACGCTGTGGCACCGTCAGTGTTGTCTTCGTTGATCCTGGGGGCGTGGCTGGGTTTCGTCTGGTTGCCGGATTCCGGACGTACAACGCGGTCAAGGGTGACGTGGGGGGTGGTTCTGGCCATTGCGCCGGTTCTGGCCTTTTACATGTTCCGCCCGGCAATTTTCGGCCCAGCTGAAACGGGAATGTCCACCAAGGCCGCCGCTTGGGTTCTGTTGGGGATTACAGCGGCCTGGCCACTGCATGCGATGCTGAAAGATATCCCGTTCGGGGCCGCCACCCGCCATGAATTTGAAGAGGCCGCAATTCGGTTCCTGACCGGCTTTGGCTATGTGTTTTTCACCGCCATCGTTGTTATTCCGTTTTATGTGATGGTGATGACCAGTTTGAAAAGCCAACAGGCGCTGATGTTGAACCCATTGGATTTCTCGCTGGATCTGTCACAGGGGATTGGTCTGTTTCGCAGTTATTTTGAGCTGTTCCAGGATTTCGGATTTGGCACCTATCTGCGGACATCCTTTGTGATTTCTGTGGTAACAGTCTTGATAACGCTGCTGTTCGCTGTGCCCGGGGCCTATGCTGTTGCGCGATTGCGTTTCAAGGGCCGGGCTGCGTTCTCACGTTCCATTCTGCTGATTTACATGGTGCCGATGATTGTGCTGGCGCTGCCGATCTACATTGCGTTTTCGATGACCGGTTTGCGCAACTCGTTGGTTGGTATCGTGATGATCTATCCGGTGACGACAATCCCGGTCGCGCTGTACATGCTGCAAGGTTATTTCCGGGGCCTGCCCGGCGAGGTGGAAGAAGCCGGGCTGATGGACGGACTGTCGCGCCTGGCGGTGATATGGAAAATCACCTTGCCTCTGTCGTTGCCTGCGCTGGCCAGCGTCTCTCTGTACGTGTTCATGATCGCATGGAACGAATTCTTGCTGGCGTTCATGTTGCTGGACGATCCATCCAAATTCACTTTGACCCGCGGTGTGGCGATGCTGAATTCGTCAGAGATTCCGCGACAACACCTGATGGCTGGGTCGGTCATTGCAACGGTTCCAATCATGCTGCTGTTCCTTGGGTTGGAACGTTTCATGACCAAGGGCCTGACAGCTGGTTCGGTAAAAGGATAAATCATGAATGTGACTGTAGATTTGGATCGTCAGGCGCGCGCAATTCTGCGCAGCAATGATCGCGGGGGCTATACGGTGCCGACGGCCGGTCTGTACCCCTATCAGTGGAATTGGGACAGCGCCTTTGCGGCACTGGGATTCGCGGTATTTGATATCGACCGGGCCTGGGTCGAATTGGAAACCTTGTTTTCAGGGCAATGGGCGAACGGCATGGTGCCCCACATCCTGTTTCACGCCGTAGACGAAGGTTATTTCCCCGGGCCGGATGTCTGGGGAACGCATGGCCATGGTCCGATTGCTTCGTCGGGGATCAGCCAGCCGCCGGTTGCGGCATCATTCGCCAGACGAATTTATGAACGCGATCCGGTCGCGGGCGAGGCGCGATTGCGCGCACTGTTCCCAATGATGAAGGCCTGGCATGGCTGGTTTATCAAACACCGGGGCGAAAGTGGGGCGATATGCGTGACCCATCCTTGGGAAGCCGGGCGTGACAATACACCCGACTGGGATCAGGCGATGGCGCGCATTGATGCCAGCAATGTTGGCGAATATCAGCGCCGCGATACCAGTCACGTTGACGCCGATATGCGTCCAACCAAATATGACTATGATCGCTATATCACATTGGTCAATTTCGGCAGCAGTCACGACTGGAACGAAGACGTCATCCTGAAGGATGGCCCGTTCCGTGTCGCCGACCCGACAACCACCTTCATCCTGCTGCGGGCCAATCGCGACCTGAAGGCACTGGGTGATGATCTGGGCTTGGACACGGACGAAATTGCCGGTTGGATCGAACGGCTGGAACACGGGGCCCGATCCCTTTGGAACCCGGAAATCAACGCATTTGATTCCAAAGATTTGCGCTCGAATGAATTTTCCAATTGTGTGTCCAACGCCTCTTTTTTGAATTGGTATGCCGGGATCGACGAACCGCGTTTGCAGCCGACCTTAGAGCGGGTGTGGCAGGCTGCAAAATACGGGATTGCCAGTTATGATCCGCAGGGGCCTCATTTCGAAGCTTTCCGCTATTGGCGCGGCCCGGTCTGGGCGATCATGAATACCATGATCGGCATTGGCTTGGCAGAGCGTGGTTTTTCGGACATGGCAGACAAATTGCGGGTTCAGACAGCCGAGTTGATCGCTGAGCAGGGATTTGCGGAATATTATCACCCACAAACCGGAAAACCGGCTGGCGGCGGGACATTTACGTGGACCGCGGCAGTCTGGCTTATCTGGGCGTCACCAAACGCGGGAAAGGTTTGATCATGGGGGCTATCGAGCTGAAAGCAGTGGAAAAATGGTTTGGTAACGTACAGGTTATCAAGGGGGTCGATCTGTCCATCGAGGACGGCGAATTCATCATTTTTGTAGGGCCATCGGGTTGTGGCAAATCCACCTTGTTACGCATGATCGCAGGCCTGGAAGAGACCAGCCGTGGGCAGATCATGATCAACGATCGTGACGCGACCGCCGAACCGCCGTCCAAACGTGGCCTTGCGATGGTATTTCAGTCCTATGCGCTTTATCCGCATATGTCGGTCGGCGAAAACATGGGTTTTTCGCTCAAGGCAGCCGGGGCATCCAAGTCACAGATTGAAACCAAGGTCGCAGAGGCGGCGCGGGTGCTGAAACTTGAACCGTTCCTGGGCAGGCGGCCAAAGGATTTGTCGGGCGGACAGCGCCAACGGGTGGCAATCGGGCGATCCATCGTGCGCGACCCGACAGCGTTTTTGTTTGACGAACCGTTGTCCAATCTGGACGCGTCCCTGCGTGTCGAGATGCGCTATGAAATTGCCAAGCTTCATCAGACGCTGAAATCCAGCATGATATATGTCACCCATGATCAGGTCGAAGCGATGACCCTGGCGGACAGGATCGTTGTGCTGGACGCAGGACGCATTGCCCAGGTTGGCAGCCCGCGAGAATTATATGAACGCCCGGCCAATTTGTTCGTGGCCCAATTCATCGGCAGCCCGAAAATGAACGTGATGCCATGCGAAACCAGTGACGGTGCCTATCGGTTTGCCGACGGTTCCGGTGGGGCCTATCCAGGGGATGGCCCGGCAACCCTGGTGGGTATTCGCCCGGAAAATATCACCTTGGTCGCGCCGGGGGACGGTCAGTGCGATGGCCTGGTCGACGTTCTGGAATATTTAGGTGCCGACACATTTGTTATCGTGGATGGCGGCCCGCTTGGGCAAATCACGGTTCGGGTCATCGGCGACAGCACGTTGGCGCCCGGCGACAGGGTCGGTTTGGCCTTTGACGCATCGCTGACCCATTTCTTTGATGCAAACGGTCAGGCGATCCGACCCGATGCATCTTAATCGTCCCGTCCCGCAATAACGGTCAGTAGGCCGGGGCGGGATCTCCCGGTCGGTGTGGCAGTTTCTGCCGCACCGACGTCGCTTGTAGCGGTGCATGACCTTGTTTATGTCATGCCCAAGCAAGGGGATTAAAATGGCGTCTGGCGAAACTGATTACCAACAGGACCGTAAACCGTCCAAACGCGTCGGTGCCTTGTCGGGGTTATTCCCATTCGTGCGCCCGCATCTTGCAATGGTTGCGGCGGCCGTCGTCGCCTTGATGTTGACGGCCACTATATCGCTGGTGCTGCCTTTGGCCGTGCGCCGGGTGGTCGACGGCTTCAATTCTTCTGCCGTATACCTGCTGGACAATTATTTTCTGGCCGCACTGGGTATCGCAGGGCTGCTGGCGGTTGGAACCGGGTTGCGATACTATCTGGTCACGCGCCTGGGCGAACGCATCGTTGCGGATATTCGCAAAGCCGTGTTCGAACGGATGATCGGAATCAGCCCCGCGTTCTACGAAAAAATCATGACCGGAGAGGTGCTGAGCCGCATCACCACCGACACCACGCTGATTTTGTCGGTTATCGGGTCGTCCATGTCGATCGCATTGCGCAACCTGTTGATTTTTCTTGGCGGTCTGGTGATGCTGCTTTTGACCTCGGTCAAATTGACCAGCCTGGTGCTGCTGATCGTGCCGGTGGTGATCATACCGATCATTTTGCTTGGCCGCCGCCTGCGCGTGCTTAGTCGTGAAAATCAGGATTGGATTGCGTTGTCGTCGGGGAATGCATCCGAGGCTTTGTTATCGGTTCAGACCGTGCAGGCATTTACAAACGAATCCGCGACCCAAGCTGCATTTGATGACTTTACCGAGAAAAGCTTTGACTCGGCCAGGCAGCGCATTACCACCCGCGCCGCGATGACTGTTATCGTGATTGCGCTGATATTTTCCGGTGTTGTTGGCGTGTTGTGGGTGGGCGCGCGGGACGTGCGCGCGGACTTGATGAGCGTGGGCGAACTGGTGCAATTCGTGATCTATGCCATCATGGTTGCGGGGTCTGTCGCTGCATTGTCCGAAATCTGGGGCGAAATTCAGCGCGCCGCCGGGGCAACCGAACGCCTGGTCGAACTGTTGAATGCAACGGACACTGTTACCGATCCCGTTGCCCCAACCCAACCAAATCCGGTAGTGGGTGCCATCGCATTTGATAATGTCACTTTCCAATACCCTTCGCGGCCGTCTGTTTCGGCGCTTTCCACCGTCAATCTGGATATAAAACCTGGCGAAACGGTCGCACTTGTTGGCCCGTCGGGGGCTGGAAAATCCACTATTATTCAACTGCTTCTCAGGTTTTATGATCCCAACAGCGGTGTCATCAGGATCGACGGTCAGGATCTGAAAGATCGTGTGCGTTCAGAGTTTCGAAAACACATCGCTTTGGTGCCCCAGGATCCGGTTATCTTTGCCGCCACGGCACGCGAAAACATCCGTTTCGGGCGCCCGGATGCCACCGATCAAGAGGTCGAAGATGCTGCAAAGGCTGCGGCGGCTCATGGCTTTATTTCGGCGTTGCCGGATGGGTATGACAGCTTTGTCGGCGAACGTGGTGTCATGCTTTCGGGCGGACAGAAACAACGCATTGCGATTGCGCGGGCTATTGTGCGGGACGCGCCGATCCTGCTGCTGGACGAGGCAACCTCGGCACTGGATGCCGAAAGCGAAGGCGCTGTCCAACGCGCGTTCGAAACAATGTCACGGGGCCGCACCACGCTGATCGTGGCGCACAGGCTGGCAACCGTCAAAAAGGCCGACCGCATTTTTGTGTTCGACGAGGGCCGGATCGTGGCGCAGGGCAGTCACGACGCCCTGGTGGCCGAAGGCGGGCTGTATGCGCGCCTGGCCAAGTTACAGTTCACAGCGGGGAGCGAGGCTGCGTAACTCCCCTTAGTTTCGCAGGCGATTGCATCGAAGGTCATTCACACAAACGAATTGACGAAGTGGAGTGTGCCAAATGGGACTGTGGAATTTTGTTAAGAGTGCCGGCAAAAAACTTGTCGGCCGTGCCGAGGCCGCGGATGCACCGGCACAAGAGGACCTGCTGAAAGAGATCAAGGGTCTGGGACTGGATGCTACCGGTCTGGACATTGCCGTCAAAGGTGATCAGGTCCAGGTCAAGGGCGATGCTGTAAGCCAGGAGATCAAGGAAAAGATTATCCTGGCTGTTGGGAATGTAGAAGGTGTTGCGACTGTTCAGGATGATGTCGCGGGCGTCGATCCGGTGTTTCATACCGTTGAAAAAGGCGACACGCTGTGGGCGATTTCATCAAAAACCCTTGGTAATGGCAGCCGTTACAACGAAATTTTTGAAGCCAACAAACCCATGCTCAGCCACCCGGACAAGATTTATCCCGGGCAGGTTTTGCGGATCCCGCAGGACGGGTGATCGTTTAATTTCCGTTGTTCGGGCGCTGATTTGGCGCCCGAATAGCATCTGACGTCACGTTTGATCGACGCACCGGCCCTTGCGATACGACAACTTTCCTTTCATCCTCGGTTCACAAAAGGTCAATAGCCTGCAAAAGGCATTGGGAGGACCGCAATGAAATACTTCGCAGGGCTTGCGGATTGTCGCGCTTTGGAATCAGAAATGCCGTGGGAAGACAGAAATGTTGCCACCACGATGTATGAGTTTCTGTCCCAAGCAGCAGCAAAGCACGGGCCACGCAACGCGGTCACCTTTCAGTTGCAATCCGGGCCAAAGGACCAGGCCGAAACACTGACCTGGTCCCAGTTGCACGCGCGCACCTGCCAATGTGCAAATCTGTTTCGCGACCTTGGCATCGGCCCGAACGACACTGTTGCCTATATTCTTCCCAACTGTAACGAAACCGTCGTTGCGTTGTTGGGGGGCATGATCGCGGGTGTCGTCAATCCGATTAATGCCCTGCTGGATCCCGAACATATGGCCGCACTTTTGCGCGAAACCGGTGCCAAGGTTGTCGTTACATTGCGGGCGTTTCCAAAAACCGATGTACCGCAAAATGTGGCCAGGGCGGTGGCGATGGTCCCCGACGTTGAAACGGTTCTTGAAGTTGATCTGCTGCGCTACCTGACGCCACCGAAATCGTGGATTGTCCCACTGATCCGCCCCAAAAATCCGCCGCCTCACAAGGCAAAAATACTGTCATTCAATGCTGAACTGGACAAGCAGCCGACGACACTGGCGTTCAAGGATGTCGCCCAGGATCGGGTCGCCGCGCTTTTTCATACCGGGGGCACCACAGGGATGCCCAAAGTCGCGCGGCACCGGTATTCGGGCATGATTTATAATGGATGGATCGGCCACACGCTGTTGTTTGGCAAATCCGATACAGTCATCTGCCCGTTGCCGCTGTTTCATGTGTTTGCGTGTCATGTGGTCACGATGTCGATGATTGCGTCTGGTGGGCATGTGGTTTTTCCGACACCGGCCGGTTACCGTGGCGATGGCGTTTTTGATAATTTCTGGAAATTGATTGAACGCTGGAATGTGACATTCATCATCGGTGTGCCAACGGCGTTTGCCGCGTTGATGCAACGCCCGGTCGATGCCGATATATCGTCGATCAAATCTGCATTTTCGGGATCTTCACCGCTGCCGGTTGAAATATTCAAACGATTTGAAAAGGCGACCGACGTCGGCATCGTCGAAGGCTACGGGCTGACCGAGGCCACTTGTCTGGTGTCCTGCAACCCGACAGCAGGTGCCAAAAAAGTCGGGTCGATTGGGGTGCCGCTGCCTTATACTGACCTCAAAATATTCAACTGTTCCGAGGATGGCACGGTCAAGAATGAATTGGGCGTTGATGAAGTCGGCGAAATCTGTGTGGCCAATCCCGGTGTCGTCATCGGACACACCTATTCCGAGGCCAGTAAAAACGTCGGTTTGTTTGCGGATCGGAAATATCTGCGCACAGGCGATCTGGGACGCATTGACGAAGACGGCTATGTCTGGATTACCGGCCGGGCGAAAGACCTGATTATTCGCGGTGGTCACAACATCGACCCTGCAGAAATCGAAGAAGCGCTGGCAGGGCATCCGGCGGTGGCATTCGTCGGCGCGATCGGGCAGCCCGACAGTTTCGCCGGCGAATTACCCTGCGCCTATGTGGAACTGGTGGAAGGCGCAGATGTGACGACCCAGGAATTGATGGCATTCGCAAACGAACATGTACACGAACGTGCGGCGCGGCCAAAGTATCTGGAAATCCTGGATGAACTGCCAAAAACGGCCGTGGGTAAGATCTTTAAACCTGATCTCAGAGGACGGGCAATCACGCGTGTTTACAACGACGCATTCGCGCAAGCTGGCCAGCCTGTCATCGTCGAAAAAGTGGTCGAGGATAAAAAACGCGGATTGGTAGCCCAACTGCGCAGCACTGGCGAAACGGACAAACAGGCCGTCCAGGATCTGCTAGAGGCCTATACGCGCCCTTGGGAATGGACCCCCTGAAATCAATATATAGTTGATTCGGCAGATATCCGCTCAACCAATATGGTCAGCGGAATTTACTTTTCTTCAATTTCAAAATGGAATGATGTTGTAACAGGTACTTAAAAAGTTGGGCAGTTGCCGTGCTGACACCGTCTAAAGGCCACAATTCCGCCCCAAAAGGCTGATGTCGTGGAATAATCAATAAACGAGGTGACGTATGGTTTTCGCATTTTTGGCACTGGGGGCAATTTTCGGGGCAGTGGCAGCCGCATTTACAATAATGTCGGGTGGTTCTGTCTTGCTTGCTTTGGCCGCTTACAGCGGTGCAGGAACCCTGGCCGCGATCATTTGCATTGCCATCAGTATTGCCGTGACATCATTGCGCCAGCCGCAAGGTGACTGGGCAGAAGATGTGAATACGTCACGACCTGTTTCAGCCTGATTAATTCAAAACCACGGTGTATCTGACAACGCGGTTATTGTCTGAATCCGAAACATAATAGCTGTTCCCCAGAACCGCGATCCCTTGTGGCCCGTCAAATTTGTTTGGCCCCAATCCCGGGCGTCCGTCGCCCAGCACTCCCAACAAAGTGCCCCCATCAGCCCCATCCGGGTCGATCAGCAGAATGCGATTTGCGTTCTGATCGGCCACTACCAAACGCCCGAAATCATCGAAATCAAGATATTTTGGCGCCGCAAATCCGAATTTGGGATCATCCAACACTTGTAGTTGCGTCAAATCCTGCGCGTATTTGACCAACCGGCCGCGTTGATTATCCGCGACCCAGATATTGCCCTGCAAATCTTCGGCAATGTCATGCGCGCCCGGATGCCTGCCTGCTGCGGCAATGGGCATGCCGTTTTCATAACTGAAAACCTGACCCATTCCGCCGTCCATTACGTAAATCCGGCCATTTGAATGTGCCAGTGCGCCTTCGGTACGGGCCGCTGGCAACATCTGATCCGGCGCGTCATCCAGGGCCGAAATGCCGGAATACACCGCCACGGCGGCGGCACCGGTCAGGGCGGTGACAACACTGCCGTCAGGTCCGAACGACACATCGCGCACGCCCGGCATTTTGCCAATGGCACGCGTGGCAATCAGCTCTAACGTGTCCGGGTCAAGAACGGTCAGGCGACCGGCAAATCTTTCGGCCACATATAGGTTGCCGTCCGGGCCGATCGCCAGATCGCCTGGGTTGCTCAGAATTGGCGGGCTGGCCAAATCGAATGCCGCAAAGGGTGTCGCACCATCCTGTGCAGTTGCCGCCATCGCCAAAGAAATTGTCGCCAGTGCTGATCTGAAAAACATCGTCGTCCCCGTGCTGATTTGAGGCACAATAGCACAAAAGCGCGGCCATAATCATCACAAGACGTTTCACGCCGTGCCCGCCTTCGGGGCCGCAATACGTTCGGGCTGATTTTATGGAAATGGTGCTGCCGGAGAGAATTGAACTCTCGACCTCTCCCTTACCAAGGGAGTGCTCTACCACTGAGCTACGGCAGCGCCTGTCGTGGGCGGGTGATTAGACGCAATCGTTTTGCGACGCAAGCTCAATCTGGACCCCGTTTGCAGCCTGCGTTAGACAGGCAGCCATGGAAACAAAATCCGGTAAAACCAAACCCGCAAAACAGCCCAACAGTCGCGAAGAAAGACTGAAAGCCGCGTTGAAAGCCAATCTTCAGCGGCGTAAGGCACAGGCGCGGGCACGGAAATCAACGGACCAGGACAAAGGCTGAGCAGGCATGGAATCGATCGTCGTCACCGGAGGAGGCCCGCTGTCGGGCGAAATTGCAATTGCGGGGGCAAAAAACGCGTGTCTTGCTCTGATGCCTGCAACATTGCTCAGCGAAGAACCGCTGACACTGACAAACGCGCCGCGACTGTCAGATATAGCGACAATGACCCAGTTGTTGCAGTCGCTTGGTGCCGAGGTGTCCAGTTTGCAGGACGGCCAGGTGCAGGCGATGTCCAGTCACGGCCCCATCAATCATGTGGCCGATTACGATATCGTCCGCAAAATGCGTGCGTCCAATCTGGTGCTGGGGCCATTGTTGGCAAGAGAGGGGCACGCTGTCGTGTCGTTGCCCGGCGGCTGTGCCATCGGTGCCCGCCCCATGGATTTGCATGTACAGGGGCTTGAAGCGCTGGGTGCGGAAATCGAACTGAAGGACGGCTATTTGCACGCAAAAGCCCGCAAAGGTTTGACCGGCGCGGTCATTCAACTTGGCTTTGCGTCTGTTGGTGCGACCGAAAATATTTTGATGGCGTCAACGCTTGCCAAGGGCACAACGGTGATCAAAAACGCAGCGCGCGAACCTGAAATTGTTGATCTGGCCACTTGCCTGCGCCGAATGGGGGCGCAAATCGAAGGCGACGGCACGTCAGAGATTACGATCCAGGGCGTCGACCGCCTGCATGGCGCGACCCATCCGGTGGTGACAGACAGGATCGAACTTGGGACCTATATGTTGGCACCCGCCATTGCAGGGGGCGAGGTCGAACTGTTGGGCGGTCGCCTGGAACTGGTCGGCGCGTTTTGCGAAAAACTGGCTGAAACCGGGGTGTCGGTCACTGAAACCAAACGTGGGCTCAAGGTGTCACGCACATCCGGCAGGCTAAAGCCGGTGGATGTCAAAACCCAGGTATTCCCCGGCTTTCCAACGGATTTGCAGGCGCAGATGATGGCACTGCTATGCACCGCAGATGGGACATCTGTTCTGGAAGAAACGATCTTTGAAAACCGGTTCATGCACGCACCGGAACTGGTCCGGATGGGCGCACAAATCGATGTCAGTGGCGGAACGGCGACGGTGACAGGTGTTGACCACCTGAAAGGCGCGCCGGTCATGGCCACGGATTTGCGCGCATCTGTGTCACTGATTCTTGCCGGGCTGGCAGCTACTGGCGAAACAGTTGTCAGCCGCGTGTACCATTTGGATCGCGGATATGAACATGTGGTGCGTAAACTGTCGGGCGTCGGTGCCAAAATCGAACGGGTCAAGTCAGCATGAGCGAAGACGCAAGATTTGAAGATGGCGCCGAAATCGCCCTGAACCTCAAGGCGATGGACGCCGAAGATTTGCAGATTATTTCCACCCTTACGCAGGACGGTGTTTTTCCTGCAAGCGAAATGAAATGGGACAGCGCCAAACGACAGTTTGCCCTGTTGCTTAACCGGTTTCGCTGGGAAGACGCGACCGCGGCCAAGACCCGTAACCGAGGGTATGAACGGGTGCAGTCGGTTCTGTCTTTGCAGGACGTTCTGGCTGTTTCCAGCCAGGGCATCGACCGCGGTGACAGCGAGATCGTTCTGTCACTGTTGAATATCGCCTTTGAACCCGGCCCGGACGGCACCGGGCGCGTTATTCTGAATTTGGCGGGGGATGGCGCAATTGCACTGGATGTGGATGCGCTGGACGTCATCCTGAAGGACGTGACCCGGCCCTATATTGCCCCGTCAGGTGCAATGCCGGGACATGACTGACGTTATTGGCAGAATTCGCACATGATACAGGTGCGTTTTTGAATGGTCTTTGACCTGAACGCTTGAGCCGCTGTCGCTTGATCGCTATGTCGGGGCGACAGGAGAATTTGATGCCTCAGTTTCTTTCGACAATTGACGCGGATTTTGAAAGTCGTTTTGCCGCGCTTTTGAAAATGAAGCGCGAAGATTCGCCTGATGTGGATTCGGTGGTCGCTGAAATCATTTCTGACGTGCGCGCCGGGGGCGACGCGGCGGTCATTGCGTTGACTGCGCGGTTTGACGGGTTTGATCTGACACCAGAAACCCTGGCATTCTCGCAGGCCGAAATCGACGAAAACTGTGGCCGGGTTTCCGAAGCTGATCGCGCCGCGCTTGAATTGGCAGCGGATCGCATTCGCGTCTATCACGAACGCCAGTTGCCGACCGGCGCACTTTGGACGGACGAGTCTGGTGCGACGCTGGGATGGCGCTGGACCCCTGTGGACGCAGCTGGGCTTTATGTGCCAGGTGGGCTTGCGTCTTATCCGTCTTCGGTTTTGATGAATGCGATTCCGGCGAATGTTGCGGGCGTCGAAAACCTGGTGATCTGCGCGCCAACCCCCGACGGGCAGGCCAATCCGCTGGTGTTGCTGGCGGCACGGCTGGCCGGTGTCAAAACTGTTTATCGGATCGGCGGCGCACAGGCTGTGGCCGCAATGGCATACGGCACTGAAACGATTGCCCCCGTGGACAAGATTACCGGCCCGGGCAATGCATATGTCGCCGCAGCCAAACGCCGGGTTTTCGGCCAGGTCGGCATTGACATGATTGCCGGGCCTTCGGAAATTTTGATTATTGCAGATCGCCATAATGATCCCGACTGGATTGCGCTGGATTTGCTTAGTCAGGCCGAACATGATGAAAACGCCCAGTCAATTCTGATTACAAATGATGCGCTGTTTGGTCAGGCCGTCGCCGAGGCAGTGGACGCGCGCCTGCAAACCCTGGAACGGCGCGAAATCGCTGGCAAAAGCTGGCAGAATTTCGGTGCAATCATCGCGGTGTCAAATCTGGGCGAAGCGGCCGCCTTGTCAGATCAGATTGCGCCTGAACATCTGGAACTTTGTGTGCAGAACCCTGATGCCTTGATGGCCAATGTCAGGCATGCCGGGGCGATTTTTCTGGGCAGTCTGACGCCAGAGGCGATTGGGGACTATATTGGCGGGCCCAATCATGTGTTGCCCACGGCCCGTTCGGCGCGTTTTTCGTCCGGCTTGTCGGTCATGGATTTCATGAAACGAACCACGATCACCCAGATGACACCGGCGGCGCTGCGTGCCTTTGGTTCTGCCGCCAAGCAGCTTGCCAACGCCGAAGGGTTGCAAGCCCACGGTCTGTCGGTGCGTGCCCGGCTGGATCGCCTGAACCAGGGCGATGACTGATGAGCCGCCTTATAGACGTTCAGATTGACGATAGCGGTCTGCCCGCCCCAACGCCAGAGATTGAACAGGAACGGCGAGTCGCAATTTTTGACCTGCTGGAAGACAATAGATTTGAACTGCCCGATCACGACGAGCGTCAAATTCCACCCGGTCCATATAAGTTGGCGCTGGCAATCCGCGAACGGCGCCTGGTCTTTGATCTGACGACGAAATCAGACGTTAAAGCGGCTGAATTCCATCTGTCACTTGGACCGTTTCGCCAGGTGGTCAAAGACTATTTTCAAATCTGCGAAAGCTACTTTGATGCGGTCAAGAAATTGCCGCCAAGCCAGATTGAAACCATCGATATGGCGCGTCGTGGCATTCACAACGAGGGCGCACGGGTTCTGCAAGAACGGCTGGACACCAAGGCAGACATCGATATCGACACCGCCCGCCGTCTGTTCACGTTGATTTGCGTACTGCACTGGGGGGGCTGAGTTGGTGACACGTGATCTGCCCGGCTCGGTTTTGTTTTGCTGTGACCACAATGCCGTGCGTTCACCTATGGCCGAGGGCCTGATGAAGCAATTCTATGGGCAGGACGTTTATGTGCAATCGGCGGGTGTTCATAACGATCTGGAAATTGACGGTTTTTCGGTGGCGGTGTGCCAGGAACTGGGCATCGAACTGTCGCGCCACAGATCGCGGTCGTTTGATGAAATGCAGGAATGGGGCGACGATCTGTCGGGTTTTGAGCTGATCGTCGCCTTATCACCGGCGTCACAACGGCTGGCGCTGGATTTGACCCGCTATTATCATTTGGAAGTCGAATATTGGCCGATCATTGATCCGACTGGTCTGGGCGAAACCCGTGATGCGAAACTTGCGGTTTACCGTCAGGCACGCGACCAGATTATCGAGCGGATGAAGGCGCGGTTTGGCCCGCCTGTTCAGGTGCCCGACTAGGGTCTGTCGCGAATTTACCCCGCCCTTGATGGCCTGTTCACAGTTAATTGGCGATAAATCGGCTTTGCCCACTTGAAAACTGCAATGAATGGGCGCATTTAGACCGCGCTCGCATGTACGCGGGCGTAGCAACGATGGAGTACACATGGCCAAGGAAGAAATGCTCGAATTCCCCGGAGTCGTGAAAGAACTGTTGCCGAACGCGACATTCAGGGTCGAGCTGGAAAACGGCCATGAAATCATCGCTCATACGGCAGGAAAAATGCGCAAAAACCGCATTCGTGTTCTTGCAGGTGACAAGGTCCAGGTTGAAATGACGCCCTATGATCTGACCAAAGGTCGGATCAATTACCGCTTTAAGTAACGCCTGATGCGTCTGATCCTTGGATCAGCCAGCCCGCGCCGACAAGAGCTGCTGGCGCAAATCGGTGTTCAGCCAGATGAGATTCGTGCGCCCGACGTTGATGAAACGCCGCGCGCCGGTGAATTGCCGCGCCCTTACTGCGTGCGGGTCACAAACGCCAAGGCCGCAGCAATTGCCGTTGGCACCGGCGAAATTGTCTTATGCGCTGACACAACGGTTGCATTGGGGCGCCGCATCATGGGTAAACCCCGGGATGCGGCCGAGGCGGCCACATTTCTGCTGGCTCTTTCGGGTCGCAGACACAATGTGATCACGGCTGTCGCGGTCAGATCGGCCACCCAAATCTGGCAACGCGATGTAGTGACATCAGTCAAGATGAAACGGTTATCGGACGTCGAACTGAATGGATACCTGGCCACCAATGACTGGCAGGGAAAAGCGGGGGCGTATGCAATACAAGGCCCCGCCGGTGCGTTCATCCCATGGATTCAGGGCTCTTTTTCGGCCGTGATGGGGTTGCCTGTGGCTGAAACCGCAACCTTGTTGCAGGCGGCTGGCTATCCGCTTTATGGGGATGGATCGTGAAGGGCCGGGTCATTGCGCTGGGCCGCCTGGCCGGACGCAACGCCGCCGCGCTTATGGTGGACGGCCAGCTAGAGGATCTGTTGATCGATCCGCCCCAAGACCACCATTTGGCACCCGGCGCGATCTGTCGCGCCGTTTGCCAGAGGCCCTTGAAAGGGCAGGGCGGAATGATTGTCGGCCTGCCGGACGGGACCGGGTTTTTGCGCGCGTCCAAGGGGTTGCGCCCGGGCCAAACGGTTTTGGTTCAAGTCAGTGGTTATGCGGAATCCGGCAAGGCGGTACCCGTATCAGCCCGGGTCCTGTTTAAAAGCAAATATGCCATTGTTACACCCGACGCGCCCGGCATCAACGTTTCACGCGCCATCAAGGACGAAGAAGCACGGGTGCGATTATTGGAAATTGCCCACGATCTGATGGATCCATCAGGCACAACCGGGCTGATTGTGCGGTCCGAGGCCGAACATGGCGAAGATGATGCCATTGCCGACGATATGCGTGCCATGACTGACCTTGCAGCCGCTGTCACAAGTGACACCAATGGCCAGGGGCCAGAATTGCTGGTTGATGCCCCGGATGCGCACGAAATTGCCTGGCGCGAGTGGGGGCAGTCGGATATTTTTGACCAATCTGCAACCGCTTTCGAGGATCAGGGCGTATTGGATTTGCTGGACCAGACCCTTGCACCAAGGGTCACGCTGGCGGGGGGTGGCCACGCTTTTGTCGAGCCCACGCGCGCATTGGTGGCGGTCGATGTCAACACGGGTGGCGACACATCACCAGCGGCCGGGCTAAAGGCCAATATTGCCATCGCGCGTGACCTGCCGCGCCTGTTGCGTTGTCGTGGCTTGGGTGGTCAAATCACGATCGATTTTGCCCCGTTGGCCAAAAAGGATCGCAGGCAACTGGAACAGGTGTTGAAATCAGCATTTCGCGCGGACCAGGTCGACACAACGTTGGCCGGCTGGACGCCGCTGGGGCATTTTGAATTGCATCGCAAGCGCGAGCGGTTTCCTGTGGGGGATCTGGAGGTGAAATGAGTTGTCCGATCTGTGAAAAGAATACCGATGAAAAGTATCGCCCCTTCTGTTCAAAGCGGTGTGCAGACGTGGATCTGGGCAAGTGGCTGAACGGCTCGTATGCAGTTGAATCACAGGATCCGGACGATGCCGACGAACTTGTTCAGGCATTGGAAGAAAACGCCGATAAACTGCATTGAATATTGTGCCTTTTGCTCTGGACACGGCAAGTTGCCAAGTCTAGAAGTGCCGCCACCCGAACGGTCCGCCCGTTCACCCGTGCCCGGGTAGCTCAGGGGTAGAGCAGTGGACTGAAAATCCTCGTGTCGGTGGTTCAAATCCGCCCCCGGGCACCAATCACTCATTAATACATTTACAAATCAAAGACTTAGCTGTTCGAATTGTCCCACTTCGCCCGCTGGAAGTGAATAGTGGGACAGTCTTGTTCAATTTAAGTTCTCAGCGTGCATTGCGAGTTTGCCTACCCGAAGACAATCTCATAAGTAGATTTCTATCATTGAGGAGGATCGATGTGTCTCACGTAATCGACAAGGACCGCCTTCCGGACCGCTTTCCGACTCATCGTCACGAAGCAGGTTTTTGGGAGGAACTGGGGCGGACTGTCGCCACCTTCGGGTTTCTGGAGGAGGTATTGGGCAAAGCCATCTTCGCGTTTACGGGCACGAGGCCCTATTCAGAGGATGAAGTCTTGGAAGCTTACGAGGCGTGGCTTCCGAAATTAGAACGAGCTTTGTCGGACCCCTTGGGCAATCTAATCGACGTGTATGAGAAGTCCGTCAAGGAGCACCCAAAGGCAACCATTGAGAACCTGGGGGACCTGGCGAAGGACCTCAGAGATGCTTCCAGAATTAGAAATGTCTTGTGCCACGGTTCCTGGCGTCCACCAGATGCATCAGGAGCGTCGTTACCGTTCTTTGTAAACCGCCAGAAAGAGAAATTCGAAACACCTGTTGACTTGGCATATCTGCGTCAGACCCAGGTTGCCACCGCCGAGTTGGCCTGTGAGGTAGTTAATACGGTAACCCACATGGGATGGCAGTTCCCAGGCGGGGCTGGCCCCGGAAAACCGATAGTCTAGTCAGCCTGCCGGGCAGAACGATCTACTACCTTCTCCATCGCATTTGCCGCCCGAATTTTCTGCTTGGCCTGCCGGGTATATCGGCTGACTTCCTTGCTTGTGCTGTGGCCGGTGTCTCACCTATCATCAGGCGGAGTGGTGGGTGGCTGTGCCCCTCGTTTTGCGAGATAAAATCCGCAACTGAGGACAGAGGCAAATCGCCGCGAAAAACCGGATTGCGCCACTGCAAACAAAATGTGCACAAAATACCGTCAAAAAATTTGCGCCAGACAACAATTCTGGTATAGGGATTCGTATGATATCTTTTCCGACATCTGTTTTTCGGCTTGCGCTGTGGGGATTCTTGTTGGTTTTCGTTCTGTTGGGCACTTCAATGGGGCAAGGCGTCATGAGCGCCGGAATGGACCCGTCGTCGGTTGAGAACTACGATGCGATGTCCGAAAATGATACAATGGAAACAATGGGTTCTGTCGCATTATGCGCCAAGATGTCTGTATGTAAAATGCATTCGTCAGGGTCCTGTCTGTCGTTGGCCACCAGGCTGGCTGATCAGAAATTGGCCCACGCGGTGTCTGGGCGAGAAACATTTTCAATCAGTAGCCCAACCGTAGCCAATACAGCCGTCACCAAGGCGCTTTTCCGACCACCCATCGTCTGACCTGGATTTTGTGTGCGCTGATTGTGCGCATTTAACTAGGGAAATGTTGGGGTATCGGAGGAAAATACTCATGGAAAATGCACTCGGAGAAAGTGGCTATCAGGCGACGATGATGCTTATCGTTTATGCGCTTGGAGCTTTGGGCATCGGCGGCCTGTTCATGGCGCTGTTCTGGCCCAAAAGATGGAAACTGAAATATCGGATGGAGTTCTTCTTTGTCGTCCTTCTGATTGGGCTGGTGTGGTACGCGGACAAGCGCAGCACCGAAATGTTCACCGCCTATCAAAGCGTACTTCCGCCGGAAGCGGGCGAGATATCGGCCGAAGCAGGTGAATCGGTCGAAGGGTTTGACCGGACAATCAAGGTTATCGCCTTTCAGTGGGGCTTTGCCTTTCTGACGGACGACGACGAAATCAGCCGCAACGCTGCGGTGGTCAAGCCCGGCGAAAAGGTTCTGTTTCGCATCTATTCAAACGATGTGATCCACGGGTTCAATATTCCCGCAGCTGGGATCACCACCGAATTTGACCCCGGTGAAGGGCGCGATATCTGGATTCGCGCGCCTCAAGAACCCGGGAAATATCTTATTCAATGTCTAAACTACTGCGGTGTCGGACACGCGCAAATGAAAGCATGGCTGGTTGTCGAAGGTGCAGAAGCATGAACGGCCTGAAAATGCTGAAGGGAGAATTATAATGGCGAGCGCTAACGATATTGCACGCATGGGTGGCACACCACATTGGGAGCCCTCTGACATCATCGGCAAGATGACAATAAAGGATTTGCTGTTTTCTGATGACTACCGCCACATTGCGATCAAGGGTATTTTGACCTCGATCTTGATGCTGGGGCTGGGTGGCCTGATGGCCATTCTGTTCCGCACGGAACTGGCAGTCCCTGACATCCAGTTTTTTGATGCACGGCCTTATATGTCGCTGATGACATTGCACGGGATGCTGATGGTTTTTGGCTTTGTGATCCCGTTCGTTGTCAACCTGATGTACTATATGATGCCCAAGGTTCTGGGCACTGATAAACTGATTTTTGCCAAGGGCGCACAGTGGAGCTATTGGACGCTGATCCTGGCGGCGGTGCTGCTGGTGATCTCACGCCCTGATTTCACCTGGACGTTCTATCCGCCTATGTCTCTGCGGGTCGGCGGAGAACTGATCTGGATGGGGTATCTGGCGGTTGTGCTGGTTGCGATCTCGGAATTTCTGGCCGGTTGTGTTGTCTTTGCAAACGGCTGGGCCGCAGCAAAACGCATCGGCTGGTCTAATCTGCCTTTGATGGGCTGGGCCGCAATTTCCGAAGGTTTGTTGTTGACGATTTCGACCCCTGTACTGGGGCTTGTTGGCGTTTACATGTTCACCGACTGGCTGCAGATCACCGCTTTGTTTGACCCCAGCGGTGGCGGCAACGTGATGACGTTCATGTTCCTGTTCTGGTTTTATGGTCACCCTGCAGTTTACCTGCCGCTGATGCCTGCGATTGCGGTGCTTTACACATTGCTGCCGCGTTTTCTGGGCCGCCCAATCTGGAGCTATTGGTCAGGCGTCGTGGCGTTTGCGCTGCTGACGGTGTTGGCGTTTATCGTGTATCCGCACCATTTTCAGCCTGCCAATACAGTAAGCGGCTGGCTTGAAAGGACAACGCAGATCCTGACAATGATGATCTTTATCCCGTCGACTTTGCACGTCTTTAACTGGGTCGCGACCCTTTGGTATGACGAAGTCCCCGTGTCGGCAAAACAGTCCGTGCCATTCAAGTTCATTATCGCCGCGATCTTCTTTTTGATCCTGGGCGGTGTGACGGCTTATCTGAATGCGCAGATCGCGGTCGACAGTGACTTCGTACATAACACCTATTTTGTGCCGGCGCATTTCCACGCGATGTTTGTCGGGTTCATGGGCAATATGGCGATGGCCGGGGCCTACTATCTGTATCCGTATTTTACCGGACGGATGTTCAGCCAGCGGTTGGGTAATACACATTTCTGGTTTTGGCAGGTCGGTATCCTGACAAAGGTGATGATGATGTATTATCTCGGTTTCGTTTACTTCCCGCGCTGGGTCGTTGACTATCTACCGCTGAAACAATGGGCGATGCCGCAATTGATACTGACCGGTGGTGCCTATCTGATCGGACTTGGGTTCATCGTGTTTGTGTTCAACTTGATGTGGAGCAGTACACGAGGGCGCACGGTTCAAGGTGATCCATGGCCAGTTGTGGTGCAAAAAGGCGATACGCCTGTGCCTGCATCAGCCACACCGGCAGAATAAGGGAGAAACAGACAATGATAATGCGAACATTTTTACTATTGGGCCTGCTGCTTTTGGGCGGCACGGCCTATTTCGTGGTTGTCCAGACCCCCCCAACATTTCAAAATCCGCCTGGGGTTTCAGAAGTGACCCGCCTGCAGGAAGAAGGAATTCTTCCGACCGGTCCGCTTTTTGAAAACGAAGAGATCGAACACGATATCTTTGAAGTCCCGGCCAAGGACGAAGAAATGTTGGAAATAGCAATGGCCAACATGGACATGGACATGGATATGGGCGGCATGGATATGGGTGACGGCCAGATGGACATGGCCCAAGGCGGTACCCTGGATATGGACATGGACGGCGACGGTGTCATGGATATGTCGAGCGCTGATATGAACGGCGGCGGCATGGACATGGGCGAAGGCCAGACGGACATGGCCGAAGGTGGCGCCATGGATATGGGTGACGGCCAGATGGACATGACCGAAGGTGCCACACTGGATATGGACATGGACGGCGACGGTGTCATGGATATGTCGAGCGCTGACATGAACAGCGGCGGCATGGACATGGGCGATGGCCAGATGGACATGGCAGAGTCCGAGGGCGAAGATGACGAAGAAGAGGCAGAACGCCTGATGGCTGGCCAAATGGCCGGTCTGATCCTCGAAAATGACGGTGAATTTGATCGTGAGATCAAGCTGTCGATGGTCGAGTGGGGGTTTTCAGACCTTTCAATCGACGCCAAGCCCGGCGAGCGCATCAAATTCACGCTGCGCAATGACGGGACCGTTCTGCACGAATTCATGTTCATGACAATGGCAGCGATGCAGGCGGTCAACTATCGTGCCAAACGGGCCGACTGGAACTTGCTGGAACACGAAGCGCTGTTCGAGCAATCCCTGTTGTTGCCTGGTGAAGAAGTCACCTTTGTCGCGACGGTCACCAAACCGGGTGCCTGGATGTTCATGTGCATGCTGCCTTATCACATGCAGATGGGCATGATGGGCCAGATGGCTACCGAAGGTATGGCGATGAACATGGAAATGTAGCCGGAAAAATTGAATTGGCGGTCGTCAGAAATTTGTTTCGACCGCCAATTTTTTAATTGGTCGCATTGTTTAGATACAGGTCATCGTGATGTTGTCGCAATCACAGTCCGTGCGGATCGCGCAACGGCTGATGGTCTGATCTCAGTCTTTGGGGGCGGTGGCCAAGGTGCCGCGCAGGCAAAGTGTCGTCATCAATTCCACACTTTGCGACGGGGTTTCACCATTCACCATTTTCACAAGCAAATCGGCAGCTTGTCGGCCCATTTCGCGGTGCGGAACATGGACCGTCGTCAGGCCCGGTTCAGCCACTGACGCCAACTCGATATCATCAAATCCGGTAATCGAAACGTCCACCGGCACATGCAATCCCATATTCTTGGCTTGCTTGAGCGCGCCCACAGCCAGGACGTCGTTGCCGCACATGATAACCGTCGGCGGCTGCGGCTGGTCCATCAGGTTTGCAAACCCCTGCGCACCAAATTCGATCCCATAGGGCACCTCGATCAGGCGAATGGCATCATCGGCCAGCCCGGCCTCGGCCACGGCCTGCCGGATGCCAACCACCCGCGCACGCGCGCGGTCGTTTGATATTTGTTCAGCTGTCAAAATGCCGATGCGTTCATGTCCGGCATCCAGAACCTTATGCGCCAGCGCCTTCATTGCCTTTCGATTGTCAAAACCAATGGACAGTCCGGCGTTTTCAGGGTCATAGACCCAGGCAGACAGCACCGGCACGCCGCGTTTTTCCAGAAACTGGTGGATGCCGTCACTGCGCTGCAGACCGATCAGCAACAGCCCGTCAGCCCCCCGTGCAGTCAATGTTCGGATTTGTTCTTCTTCAAGGTCGGGGCGATATGACGAACTGGCTACCAGCAGGGTAAATCCGTGCTCTCGCAAAGTTTCCTGAAAGGCCTGAATCCCGCGCGCAAAAATGGCATTTTCCATCGTTGGAATGATTGCGCCGATTGTATTGGTGCGTTTTGCGGCCAACATTTGTGCGCCAAAATTGGGAGAGTAACCAAGCTGCTGAACGGCTTTCAGCACCCGTTCACGCGTGTCAGTGATTACTTTTTCCGGCGCATTCAGACATCTGGACACTGTCGCCGTTGACACTTTTGCCTCGCGTGCAACATCTTCAAGTGTAGGAATTGTGCGGCTTTTCAAGCTGGTCCCGGCTTCCTGATAAATGCGTCTTTCGGCGCTGATATACCCTGCGACATTCGGAAAATCAATTTTTGGAACCCGACCGGGGATACCGTTTCATCACGATGTCATGTAAGCGCTTGCATTTCAGGTTGCAAGCGCTTACACGAGACTCGGGACTCGATAGGAGCCGACTGATGAAAGGGCTGAATATGTACATGGGAATAGCCGTGGTGCTGTTTGCCGCATACTTTTTGAATGTGTTTTTAGGCGCGGTGACGGGTTCACCGATCCTGGGCGACATCTCTGAAATGTTAACGCTGGTGGTTTCCGCACTATTTTTCGTGGTGGCAATTCTGAAAAGAGAGGCCGCCGCAAAACGCTCAGAGGATCAGTAAAACAAAACGGGAGGAACTACTTTGACCAATGAACTGAAATCGGCTGAACGCCGAAATTTCCTAAAGCTGACCAGCGGCGGCGCCTTTACCGCAGCACTGGTCGCCGGTGCTGCCGGAACGCTTTGGTCCACCGAAGCGGTGGCACAAACCGCCAAAGAGGAAAAAGACCGCCAGGACGCTGCCGAACATACGATGACAATCGCGACAGCGTATGTTTATGGCGCCTCGCGAAGCTACCCGATCATGCAGCTCGATCTGAAAGAAAATATTCAGAATGCGACCAGTGGCAAAGTCTATGTCAAACTGGCCCCGGGCGGCCAGCTTGGTGCCGGTGGTGCGCTGGTTCAAAAGGTGCAGGGCGGTACGATCCAGGCAGCCCAGCATTCGCTGTCGAATTTTGCAGCCTTTGCACCCGCAGCTGACCTGATCAACATGCCCTATTTCTGCGGCTCAAATCAGCGTTTCACAAACCTGGTGCAGTCGGATGCTTGGAAAACAGATGTCGAGGCCAAAGTCGAGGAAAAGGGCTTTAAGCCACTGTTTTACGTCGTCATTGATCCACGGGTCGTGGCCATTCGCAAAGGCGGCGCAGGCGCTGTTATCTCGCCTTCTGACCTGCAAGGGGTCAAGTTCCGCGTGCCGGGTTCCAAAATGCTGCAGCAATACTACAAAATGGTCGGTGCAAATCCGACACCGGTTGCATGGGGTGAAACGCCGTCAGCGATCAAACAGGGTGTTGCTGACGCGCTGGACCCATCTGTTGGCGCGCTGTTCGTGTTTGGTTTCAAAGACATTCTTAGCCATGTGACATTTACCCAGGCCGTTCCCGACAGTCAGGTGTTTTCCTGTAACCTGAAATGGTTCAATTCTCTGCCGTCAGACGTGCAGGATGGCATCAATGTCGCATCCGAAATCACCGGGCACCAGAATCTTGCCAAGGTTCCGTCAGCGCGTAACTACGCAATGTCCGAGCTGCGCAAATCAGGTGTTGAATTCCATTCGCTGTCCGAAGATCAGTTGGCGGAATGGAAAGCAGCCGGTGGGTATCAGCGACCAGAATGGGACAGTTTCAAAACTGAACTTGCCGGATCGATGGACGCATTTGAACGCCTCGAAGACGGCGCAAATACCCAAGGTCGTTACTACGTCAACGACGCTTGATGTTTCAGCCGCCAGCACATTGTGTTGGCGGCTTTTCATTATTCCCCTGAATGTCAGGCTTTTTGCAGTGGGTAAGATCCGGCTGCAGGTTGGCTTGCGACGAAACGGAGCAATGCGATGGGACGGCTTTTTTCCAATCTCAACAAAAACGCGGAACGTTGGGCGCTTTTGTTTTTCTATGTGCTTTTGGTTGCGACAATGTTTATCGAGGTGCTGCGGCGCGAAGTGTTTTCCTATTCGTCCATCTGGGGCGAGGAAATCGTAAGATATTCATTCATATATCTGGCCTGGATAGGTGCGGCGTCGGCCGTTCGCGAAAGGGCGCATATTCGGATCGATGTGCTGATGCATTATGTTTCGGCCCGCACCAAGGCGCTGCTTTATATTCTGGGGGATCTGGTGATGCTCGGCGTCGCCTTGATCGCGCTTTACTGGTCTTTCGAAACAGTTGCCGTTTCATGGGAATTTGGGTCTGTTAGCCATGGTCTTCGCGTGTCGATGGTCTGGTTTCTTGCCGCTGTCCCGATCGGTTTTGCACTGATGATCTTTCGCCTCACGCAATCTTTGTTGCGCGATTTCAACGACCTTCGGACGGGCAAGCCTGTCTACGAAGGCGACAAACTTTTTGATTGAGGTGACAGATGCTTTTTCCAACGCTTGAAGAACAAACCGTTATTCTCGGATGGGATTTTTATCTTCCTGTTCTGATCTTTGTCGCGCTTTGTGCATTGGCCATTCCAATCTGGGCGGCCATTGGTGCCGCGGCGATCTCTATGCTTTTGCTGTCCGGCGCGCTGCCGCTGTCGCTTGTCGGTGAATCGCTTTTTGACGGGATTGACGCATTTGCCCTGACGGCTGTTCCGCTGTTCATTCTGACCGGGGACGTGCTTGTGCGCACCGGGCTCAGTCGAAAGTTCCTGAATGTCGCAGAGGCCCTGACCTGCTGGACAAAGGGCGGATTTGGGTCGGCCACGGTCCTGGTCTGTGGTATGTTTTCCGCAATCTCGGGGTCTGATGCCGCGGGTGCCGCCGCGGTGGGGCGCATGACCATCGACCGGTTGGTTGAATCCGGCTACCCACGCCCATACGCCTGTGCACTTGTTGCGGCGGGTGCTTGTACCGGCGTTCTGATCCCGCCGTCGATCGCATATATCATCATCGGCCTGGTGCTGGGCATATCCGCATCGACCTTGTTTATGGCCGCTCTTATTCCCGGTGTCGCGATTCTTGTGGCGATCCTGATCACCAATCTGGTGATGAACCGGATTTATTCCTATGAAGGCGGCGGGCAGATGACGGGGGCCGAATGGGCGGCCAACCTTCGTCAGGCTGTCACCAGCGGTTGGTACGCGTTTCTTGTCCCAGGCATCATTTTCTACGGTATCTTTTCGGGCCGCCTGACCCCGACCGAGGCCGGGGCCACAGCCGTCATCGTGACGATAATTCTTGGTTTTATTCTTGGCACGCTTCGTTTCTCGGATTTTCCGGCGATGCTGGTCAGTTCGGCCAAGGTGAACGGTGTCATTCTGCCCATCATCGCATTTTCGTTGCCACTGGCACAGGCGCTGGCAATCATGGGCGTGCCACAGGGGTTCGTGGCGTCGGTATCGGCGCTGACCGATGACCCGATTTTGCTGACGTTGATGATGATCGGTATCTTGATCGTGGCCGGTTGCGTGATGGAAACGACCCCCAATATCGTGATCCTGGCGCCGATACTGAAGCCGCTTGCGGATTCAATTGGCATGCATGAAATCCAGTTTTCGATCATGATGATCACGGCGCTGGGTGTCGGGTTTATCACGCCGCCACTGGGGCTGAATCTGTTCGTTGTGTCCGGGATCACCGGGGAATCGGTTCTGCGGATTGCGTCTCGGGTGGGACCATTTGTATTCTTTATGCTCGTTGTCGCCTTGATGATTGCCTATATCCCGGCAATTTCGTTAACGATGCTCCCAGATAACCTCAGATAGGAGTGATGGATGCCACGCAACTACCTTAAAAAGGCAACCCTGACGGCAAAGTCAGACGCGTCCGACGTGCATGCGATCGTTCAGGATATCCTGAATAACATCGAAAAGGGTGGCGATGCGGCCGCGCTAGAATATGCCGCCAAGTTTGACAAGTATGATGGCCCGGTTTTGCTTGGGCCGGACGACATTGCCGCCGCTTCTGCAAAAGTTTCGCAGAAGCTAAAGGATGACATCGCCTTTGCCCACGACAACGTGCGTCGTTTTGCCGAAACGCAAAAGAAAACCATGCAGGATGTCGAACTCGAGGTCGTGCCCGGAATGGTGGCCGGGCAAAAGGCGATCCCTTGTCAGGCTGCCGGTTGCTATGTGCCCGGGGGGCGCTACAGCCATGTGGCAAGTGCGATAATGACGGTAACAACGGCAAAAGTTGCCGGTTGCAAGCATATTACGGCCTGTTCCCCGCCACGCCCGAATGAAGGTGTGGCACCCGCGATCATTTACGCAGCGGACCTGTGCGGCGCGAATAAAATCCTGTCGATGGGTGGCGTACAGGGCGTGGCTGCAATGACTTTCGGACTGTTTGGATTGCCAAAGGCCGATATTCTGGTCGGCCCCGGAAACCAGTTCGTCGCCGAGGCCAAGCGGATATTGTTTGGTCGCGTCGGCATCGACATGATCGCGGGTCCAACCGACAGCCTGATCCTGGCAGACGCCACCGCTGATCCGTTTATCGTCGCCACAGATTTGGTCGGCCAGGCGGAACACGGATATAATTCCCCTGTATGGCTGGTGACAGATGATCTTGGTCTTGCGCAAAGTGTGATGCAGCTTGTTCCAGGTCTGATCGATGATTTGCCGCAAGTGAACCGAGAAAACGCAACAGCAGCGTGGCGGGACTATGCCGAGGTGATCGTTTGTGACAATCGCGAAGAAATGGCGGCAACATCCGATGATTATGCACCCGAACATCTGACCGTTCAGGCGGCTGATCTGGACTGGTGGCAGGGACGTTTGGAATGCTACGGATCGCTTTTCCTGGGCGAAGAAACCACAGTGGCGTTTGGCGATAAGGCATCGGGCACAAACCACGTTTTGCCAACCTCGCAATCTGCGAAATACACAGGTGGTCTTTCGGTGCACAAGTATATGAAGATCGTCACATGGCAGCGGGCGACCCGACAGGGTGCCAAACCGATTGCCGAAGCCACCGCGCGGATATCGCGTCTGGAAGGAATGGAAGGCCACGCGCGCACCGCCGATGCCCGCCTTCACAAGTACTTTCCGGACGAGACATTTGATTTGACTGCGACGGATTGAGCGATGGATGGTCTTTTTGATGTCCGCGACAAGGTCGTCTGCGTCACTGGTGCCAGCAGTGGGATCGGCCGTTTCATGGCGACCACTCTGGCTGATGCCGGGGCGCGTGTTGTCGGGGTTGCACGGCGCGCGGCGCAGCTTGAGACGTGGCAGGACCAGACAAACGGGCAAACAGCGGCGGTCGTTGCCGATTTGTCTGATCGCAGCGTTTTAACGGATACTGCGGCGGCGGTGTCCGCGTCCTTTGGGGCACCCGATATCCTGATCAATGCCGCCGGGGTCAATACCCGCCAGCACGCTGACGCGGTGACGCCGCAGGGATGGGATCAGACGTTGAACCTTAATCTGTCGGCACCGTTTTTTCTGGCCCAACAGATGGTGCCAGCCATGCAAACCAAAGGTTGGGGGCGCATCATCAACATTGCGTCGCTGCAATCGCGCCGCGCCTTTGCCAACGGGATTAGTTATGGTGCCTCCAAGGGCGGTATCGAACAACTGACCCGTGCAATGGCCGAAGCCTGGTCATCCGATGGGATAACGGCCAACGCGCTGGCGCCGGGGTTTTTCCAGACCGAACTGACCGACGCTGTTTTCGCCGACCCGGTGCTGGCACAGAACAACGCCGACCAAACCTGTATTGGGCGAAATGGTGTGTTGGCCGATCTGGAAGGGCCGCTGCGGTTCTTTTGTTCCGGGGCGTCAAATTACGTCACCGGACAGGTGCTGTTTGTGGATGGGGGGTTCTCAGCAAAATGAAGGCTTTGGTTTATTCCGGCGTGGAAACGCTCGTCTATCGCGATATGGAAATGCCGACCGTGCCCGAAGGGTACGAAATGATCCGGGTGATGGCGTCGGGCATATGTGGCTCGGACATGCATGCATATCTTGGGCATGACGAAAGACGCCCGGCCCCATTGATCCTGGGGCACGAGGCCGCTGGCGTCATTGTTGGCGGCCCGGATGCGGGACGCCGGGTGACAGTCAACCCGCTGGTGACATGTGGTACCTGTCGTGACTGCGTGTCTGGTCGGTCAAATCTGTGCGCTGACCGCCAGATCATTTCGATGCCACCACGCCAGGGCGCATTTGCAGAATATGTGACGATGCCGGTCAGTAATCTGGTCACGGTCCCGGATGATATTGCGTTGAAACACGCAGCTTTGGCTGAACCGCTGGCCTGTGGCTGGCATGGTGTCAGGCTGGCCCTTGCATCGCTTGGCAGCCCGGCGGACAGCCTCCGATGCCTGGCCATCGGCGGCGGGGCGATCGGGCTGGGGGCGGCGTTGGCGCTGGCGGCGCAGGGCGCACGAAATGTTGCACTTGTTGAATCCAATGACATACGCCGCGCTCATCTTTTGGAAAAGACTGATCTGAATATTCTGTCGCCCGCCGATCTGGAACCGGATACGCAATTTGATCTTGTCATCGACGGGGTCGGTTTTGCGGCGACACGCGCCGTTGCGTCGGCGCAGGTGCGCCCCGGCGGGGTCATCGTGCATATCGGTCTGGGCGAAAATACCGGTGGCCTGGATATCCGGCGGATGACCTTGCAAGAGATCACGTTCATCGGAACCTATACATATACAGCCGAGGATTTTCGCCAGACCGCACAGGCAATTTTTGATCGACGTTTCGGGCCGTTGGACTGGGTCGAGACCCGCCCATTGCAAGATGGGGCACAGGCGTTTGCCGACATCCGGTCCGGTAATGTTGCAGCGCCCAAAATAGTTTTAATGCCGACACCTAATGACGCCGTTTCTGACAGTCCGGGCGATCCGGAATGATAGGTAATTCTGCCATACGCGCGGCCCGCAATCCAAAGGATTCAACATGTATCAAAAGATAATTGTGTCTCTGGCGCTTGACCATGGGATCGCCCAAAAAGCCATAGAACTGGCGCGCACGATCAGGGCCGACGGCGGCGAAATTCTGGCCGTGCATGTTTATGAACCGCTGCAGGGCTCGGTCAATGCATATGTGTCAGATGATGCGGTGGCCAAGGCTGTGGAAAATGCCAGGGCCGCCCTGGCAGACCGGCTGGGGGACGCCAAGGATCTCAAGGCTGTGCTGCTGAAGGGTCATTCGGGCCGAGCCATTACCGATTATGCCGCGGAAATCGGCGCTGACTGCATTGTGGTCGGGTCTCACAAACCCGGCCTCAGCGACTATTTTCTGGGGTCGACTGCCGCGCGGATCGTGCGCCATGCCGGCTGTTCGGTTCATGTTCTAAGATGATTTTCTTCGGTCTCTCACAGAGAATGCGCATAAACGATACTTTCCACACAAGGAACGAAACGACGTGTCCATACATACCAAAATCGTAGACGACTTTGTCGCCAATGGCGTCGAATTTATTACCACGGTCCCGTGTAAACAGCTTGCCGGGGTCATTGACGAGGTCGAAGAGAGGGACGAAATCTATCATATTCCCTCCAACAAGGAAGACGAAGGCATGGGCCTGTGCGCCGGGGCCTTCATGGGGGGCAAGCGTCCAGCCATAATCATGCAGAACACGGCCATCGGCGTCACCGTCAACACACTTGTGACCCTGACCCAGTTTTACCGCATGCCGTTGCCGATGCTGATCTCGTATCGTGGCGAGTTGAAGGAACCAGTGGCCTGTCAGGTGGAAATGGCGGTACATACCAAGGCGTTGCTGAACCAGCTGAATATTCCCACATATCATTTTCACAAACAGTCAGATGTCGAAGAGTTCGATTCAATTCTGAAATACACATTCATGTGCAACAAACCGGTCGCCATCCTGACAGATGCGACATTCTGGGGAGGCTACTGATATGATCCGCTCCGAAATCTTGCGCGAAATCGCCCCGATCCTGCGTGACCAGCTGGTGGTTTGCAACATTGGCCTGCCCAGCCAGGAACTGCATCTGATCGACGATCAGCCGACGAATTTTTATATGCTCGGGACCATGGGGCTGGCATCGTCGATTGGTCTGGGTGTGGCTCTGGCCCAGGATAAAACCGTGATCTCGATTGACGGCGACGGGTCGGTGTTGACCAATTTTGGCACCTTGCCGACCATCGCCAATAACGTCGCTGATAATTTCATTCTGCTGATCATTGATAACGGGTCTTACGGCTCGACCGGCGACCAGCCGACCTATGCCGGCAAGAAAACGTCATTGTCAGCGGTTGCCACGGCTTGCGGATGTGAAAACGTTATTGAGTGTCAGGACAAGGACACCGGCAAGGTGCTGCAAGCCGCAATCGACAGCCGGAAAATGACGATCATCGTGGCCAAATGCGACAGCGGCAATATCAAGCTGCCGGTGATCACGATGGATCCTGTGGTGATCCGGGACCGGTTTATGAAATCCGTGCAGGGCTGACGCGCGATCTGATGTTTGGGGCACCTCAGATCCTGTCATACGACGACGCGCGGTCCGCTGCACGTCGTCGTTTGCCGTGGATGGTCTTTGACTACATTGACGGGGCGGCGGGGTCTGGCCATGGCGAGGCTATGAACTTGGCGGCCCTGCGCGATATCCGCCTGCAGCCACGTGTTCTGGTGAATGTCGCTGATCGCAATATCGGACAGCGGGTTTTCGGACATGACGGTAAACTGCCGTTTGGAATCAGCCCCATGGGGATGTGCAACCTGTCCGCACCCGGTGCCGACCTGATGCTGGCACGACTGGCCGCCAGAAACCAGGTGCCCGTTGGCGTCTCGACCGTTGCGTCAACATCACTTGAAACGATGATTGAAACCGCCGACGGGCACGCGTGGTTTCAGCTTTATTTCAGCGGTGACGGCAGCGGCACTGCCAAACTGGTGGACCGGGCAGAAACAGCCGGCTACCGGACATTGATCATGACGCTGGATGTGCCCGAGGTGGGCCGTCGGCCCCGCGAACTGCGTCGCGGCTTCAAGATGCCATTTCGGATCGGCCCAAAGCAATTTCTGGATTTTGCGCTGCATCCGCGCTGGTCTTTGGCCAATCTTTACCATGGCAAGCCGGACATGGCGAATTTCGCACAGCCCGGTCTTATATTTGATCGCACGGAATCGCGCGCCGCGACGGACTGGGGGTTTCTGCGAAAACTGCGGGACCGCTGGCAGGGCAATCTTGTCGTCAAAGGTGTCACATCGGTCAGTGACGCGGTCAATCTCAAGGCTGCCGGTGTGGATGCGATTCAGGTATCCACCCATGGCGGCCGCCAGCTTGATGCCGCCACGCAGCCCATTCTTGCACTTCAGAAAATCCGACAAGCCGTCGGTGAAGAATTTCCCCTGTTTTATGACACCGGGCTGCGCTCGGGCGAAGACGTTGTAAAAGCCTATGCGATGGGGGCCGACTTTGTGTTCTTTGGCCGCGCCCTGCAATTTGCAATCGCTGGCGGCCAAGAGACCGGTCTGAGGCAATACAGCGACCTGTTGGCAGACGAAATCAGCCTGACACTTGCCCAGATTGGCAGGACGAACATGATAGGTCTTGTGCAAACACTGGCGGATCAGGATGCCCGCATAAGTGTTTCGCCAGCAACGCAATTTAAAAGGGACCTGAGACCGTAACTGTCCGGCAGACCCGGACAGGCGGCGTGAAAATGCGGTGCCCCGTATTGAACTCACCGCACACACAGATTCGAATTGCGGTTGTATTGTTGTCATTTTTTCGTCAAAATCCATCAAACAAATTTTTGCCGACTGACCGAAACAACGAAAAACAGGACCTGCTGGTGGCAAATCGCCCAACAATCACAGACGTGGCCCGCCAGGCGAATGTCAGCGTTGCAACCGTGGATCGGGTGCTGAATGGCCGCCAGAAAGTACGGCAGGAAACGGCAGAAAGGGTCTATCAGGCGGCGCAAAAAGTCGGGTATCACGCGGCGACTTTGATCGGCCAACGGATGAAAAGCGAACTGGCAAAAGTGCGGCTTGGCTTTGTGATGCACAAGGAAAAGCAGGCGTTTTTTCAGCAATTCGCCACCGAAATCCAACGTGCAGCGGCAGAGACTGCGCAAGTACATGCCAGCGCGATAATCGAGTATGCGTCGTCACAGTCTCCGCACGAATTCGCAGAGATCATGACCGGCATGAAGGGGCGCGTTGACGCCGTTGCCGCAACCGCTGTTACTCATCACGAGATCACCCATGCGGTGGATGATCTGCAGGAAAACGGGGTGCCGTGTTTTGCGTTGATGAATGATTTTGCCCAAGGGGTGCGGCAAAGCTATTTTGGCCTAAATAACTTAAAAGTCGGCAGAATTGCCGCCTCTATGATTGCGACTGCGGTACATCGCCCTGGAAAACTGGCGGTGTTCGTCGGTGGCTACAGATGGCATGGTCACGAACTTAGGGAAACAGGTTTTCGCAGTTACTTTCGCGAAAATGCACCGCTGTTTTCGGTGCTTGACACGTTGGTCAATCTGGAAACGCGCCAACTGACATACGAGGCCACTCTGGACCTTCTGGCGCGAAACCCTGACTTGCGCGGGATCTATGTGGCGGGCGGCGGCATGGAGGGTGCGATTGCAGCGCTGCGTGAGGTCCGAAAACCCAGAGAGGTTGCATTGGTGGTGAATGAAATCACCCCGGAATCGCGCGCAGCACTGCAGGATCATTTCGTGACATTGGCCATCTCTACCCCGCTGGCCCAAATGTGCCGCGAAGTCATCGACCAGATGGTGCAATCGTGCGAACAGGGCATTTCTGACATCCGTGGCCAACGGTTTCTAGAGCCGCGTCTGTACCTGCCAGAGTCAATTTGAAAATGATGTAAAGACATCATTTGCGCCACCGGACGGTTCGTCATTAATGATAGATTTTTCATCATGCTGGTTGACGGAATCGGCGGGATGACACCAGTGTGGCGCAGGTCAAGGGACATTCAAAAGGTCGCTGGCCGCACGATCCTGGGAGGGAACTCAACTTTTAATGTTGTTTGCGCTGAATCATATTACGGCGTCCAAAATCGGCTTTGTCGATTTTTTGGCTTTGGCGGGTCGTCTGGGCTGCGTCGGTGTCGAATTGCGAAACGACATATCCGGAACGCTGTTTGATGCCGCCGAGCCGGCCATCGCCAGAAATCTGATCCAGAGAAACGGCATGCGATTGCTGGCGCTTGGCGAAGTCAAGGATTTCAATTGCTGGACGGCCGAAAAATCTGACGAAGCGCTTGCGATCATGAAAATCGCACAGGCCGTCGGGGCCGAGGCCATCAATTTGGTGCCGCGCAACGACGGGTTCGGACTGGGAAATGGTGAACGACAGGCAAATCTGCGTGTCGCCCTGCGAGAGCTGCGGCCGATGCTGGCGGAATACGGGCTGATCGGATTGATCGAGCCTTTGGGTTTTCAGACCAGTTCGCTGCAACATAAATCAGAGGCCGTGGATGCAATCGAGGCGATGGGTGGCCCAGAGAGATTTCGTCTTGTCCACAACACATTTCACCACCATTTGGCGGGCGACGGCCCGCTTTTTGCGCGACACACCGGAATCGTCCACATCTCTGGCGTGACCGATCCGGCCGTCGCCACAACAGAAATGACAGATGCGCATCGGGTCTTGATCGATGCCCATGACCGGGTGGGAAATCTTGCCCAAATCGACGCATTGCAGCGTGCAGGCTACAAAGGTCCGTTTGCCTTTGAAACCTTTGCACCCAGTGTCGGATCGTCAAAATCATTGGCCGCAGAACTTGGCCAATCAATCGCGTTCATCCGTTCCCGTCTGGTCGAAAATGTAGCCTGACGGAGGGCGATGAAAAACTGCCCGCAAGGGCTTTCCGGTGTTTTGAATTTTAGTGAACCGGACACTTTAAAGGGAGGAATATTATGAAGAACTTAATCAAGTCAGTTGCGGTGGCGTCGATCACGGCGCTGACACTGCTGGCCAGCCCGGCAGTGGCACAAGGAGAGCGTTATGTTCTCGTAAGCCATGCACCAGATTCCGACAGTTGGTGGAATACCATCAAAAATGGTATCGCACTGGCTGGCGAACAGATGGGCGTCGAGGTCGAATATCGCAATCCACCCACGGGTGACCTGGCCGATATGGCACGTATTATCGAGCAGGCCGCTGCGTCTGGCCCGAACGGGATTATCACCACACTGGCAGATTTCGACGTTCTTAGCGGACCGATCAAGGCTGCCGTTGATCAGGGCATCAATGTCATCATCATGAACTCTGGCACAGCGGAACAAACCCGCGAAGTCGGTGCGCTGATGTTTGTTGGTCAGCCTGAATATGACGCCGGACTTGCGGCGGGGCTGCGCGCCAAAGGCGACGGGGTTGAGTCATTTGTCTGCGTCAACCACGTGATTTCAAACACGGTTGTTGGCGAACGCTGTCGTGGTTTCGCCGATGGTCTGGGTGTCGAACTGGGTAGCCAGATGATCGATTCAGGCCAGGATCCATCGGAAATCAAAAATCGTGTTCAGGCCTACCTGAATGCAAACCCAGATACCGATGCCGTTTTGACGCTTGGTCCAACCTCTGCTGATCCAACCATTCTGGCGCTCGAAGAAATGGGTCTGTCCGGCGAGATCTATTTTGGAACTTTCGATCTGGGAACTGAGATCGTGAAAGCCATCAAATCAGGTGTTATCCAGTGGGGTATCGACCAGCAGCCATTCCTGCAGGCGTATCTGCCGGTTGTTATCCTGACCAACTATGACCGTTATGGCGTTTTGCCAGGCAACAACATCAACTCTGGCCCAGGTTTCGTGACCAAGGACGCCCTGGAAAAAGTTGAAATGTTCGCAGGCGAATACCGGTAAATCCGGCAATTCCTGAAATATCGGGGCGGGCCGGGTCGCGGGCCGCCCCAAATTGACTGAACAAAACGGAAAAGGCCACGCCATGTCGCAAGCAGCAGTTCCCCCAGATAGTGACGAACGCATCAAAGAGATGTCCGGGTTCCGCAAGTCGCTGATGCGCCCGGAATTGGGCGGTATTTGTGGTACAATCATTGTATTTGTATTCTTTTTCTTCACCGCATCGGGTTCAGGCATGTTCAGCCCGGCCGGGATCATGAACTGGTCAGTCGTTTCGGCACAATTCATGATCATCGCCGTTGGCGCATGTCTGTTGATGATCGCCGGCGAATTTGACCTGTCCGTGGGTTCGATGATCGGATTTGCAGGTATGTCGATTGCCTTGTTGTCCACCAGCGCCGGATTTCCGATGTGGGCGGCAATTCTTCTGACCTTCGTTGTTTGTGTCGCGATCGGTGCGCTCAACGGGTGGCTGGTCATCAAAACCGGTTTGCCCAGTTTTATTGTGACCTTGGCTTTTCTGTTCATTCTGCGTGGCATCACCATTTTTGCCGCCATTGCGACTACACGAAAAACGATTATCGGCGGGCTCAGGGAAGAGGCGGCCGGGGACTGGCTGGCACCCATATTTGGCGGCAAGATTCTGACCGGTCTGTTTCAATGGATGGGTGACGCGGGCTGGATCGAAACATTTAGTCGGGGCACCCGCGCAGGAGAGCCGGTCGTTGACGGCATCCCGATGCTGATCGTATGGGCGCTGGTGCTTGTGGCGTTCGGACATTTCCTGCTGACGCGCACTAAATTCGGCAACTGGGTCTTCGCCGCTGGCGGTGACGCACAGGCGGCGCGTTACGCCGGTGTTCCGGTCAATTCGGTCAAGATCCTGATGTTCATGTTCACAGCCTTTACGGCGGTGGTCTTTGCAACCTGTCAGGTTATGGAATTCGGATCCGCCGGGGCCGATCGTGGCTTGCTGAAAGAGTTCGAGGCGATCATTTCCGTGGTGATCGGTGGCGCATTGCTGACCGGTGGTTACGGGTCGGTGATTGGTGCCGCCCTGGGCGCACTGATCTTTGGTGTCGTCCAGCAGGGATTGTTTTTCGCCGGTGTGGAAAGTTCGCTGTTCCGGGTGTTCCTGGGGGTTATTCTATTGCTGGCCGTTATCCTGAACACTTATATCCGTCGTATGATCACAGGAGAGAAATAAGATGGCAAATCCACTGATCGAAATGAAGGGTATCGAAAAACACTTTGGTGCTGTGATCGCATTGGCCGGTGTATCCGTTGATATATTGCCGGGCGAATGTCACTGTCTTTTGGGTGATAACGGGGCCGGAAAATCGACGTTCATCAAAACCATGTCGGGGGTGCACAAACCCACGAAGGGCCAGATTTTCTTTGAAGGCCAACCGATGAGTTTCGGCAATCCACGCGATTCCATCGCTGCGGGTATTGCTACGGTTTATCAGGATCTTGCCATGATCCCATTGATGTCTGTGTCGCGAAATTTCTTCATGGGCAATGAGCCAACCAAGAGGATGGGACCGATATCTGTGTTTGACCACAAGCACGCAAATTCGGTGACGATGAGCGAAATGAAGAAAATGGGCATCAATCTGCGTGGTCCTGATCAGGCTGTGGGCACATTGTCCGGCGGTGAACGTCAGACCGTTGCCATCGCCCGGGCGGTGCATTTCGGTGCCAAGGTGCTGATCCTGGATGAGCCGACCTCGGCGTTGGGTGTGCGTCAGACGTCAAACGTTCTGGCGACAATTGACCGGGTGCGCAAAAACGGCATCGCCGTGGTTTTTATCACCCACAACGTACGCCATGCGCTTGCGGTTGGTGATCGGTTCACGGTATTGAACCGCGGCAAAACGCTGGGGACCGCCAAACGCGGCGAAATCACACCCGAAGAATTGCAGGATCTTATGGCCGGCGGTCAGGAACTTGCGACGCTTGAAGGGTCATTGGGCGGCACTGTCTAGGCAGATTGATTGCATTGGGCTGATAACGGCGCCCGTCCTTATTCAACGGGCGCCGTAACAAAGGATTTCAAAATGACAGTGAATTTTGGGGTGCTGGGTGCCGGGCGGATCGGTCAGGTCCATGCCCGCGCAATTGCCTCGGTTGCGGATGCAAAACTGATCGCTGTTGCTGATCCGTTTCCGCAGGTTGCCCAGACCGTTCAGGGCAAATACGGCTGCGATATTCGCACAATCGATGACATCGCCACATCGGATGATATCGACGCCGTGATTATCTGCACCCCCACTGACACCCATGCCGATCTGATCGAACAGTTCGCCCGGGCCGGCAAGGCGATTTTTTGTGAAAAACCAGTTGATCTGGATATCCGGCGGGTCAGTGCCTGCCTGCGGGTCGTGAACGATACCGGGGCGACATTGATGGTGGGGTTCAACCGCCGCTTTGATCCTGATTTCCAGGCGCTCAAACAGGCCATCGACGACGGTCGCATCGGCAGTGTCGAGATGGCCGTGATCACCAGCCGCGATCCGGCTGCGCCACCACCTGAATACATCCAGCGATCAGGCGGAATATTCCGTGACATGACGATCCATGATTTCGATATCGCCCGGTGGGTTCTGGGCGAAGAAGTAGAAACCGTTCAGGCGGCGGGTTCGGTTCTGGTGGACCCCGGGATCGGTGAATTGGGGGATTATGACAGCGCCAATGTCATTTTGCGCACTGCCAGCGGGCGTCAATGCGTCATCACGAATTCCCGCCGCGCCGCCTATGGGTACGATCAGCGGGTCGAAGTGCACGGATCATCCGGCGTTGTCAGTCTGGACAACGTGCACAACAACCGGGTGACTGTCGGTGACACGGACGGATTTCACGCGCCCCCGCTGATGGATTTTTTCATGTCGCGATATGCAGCGGCTTACGAGGCGGAAATCACCGCATTTATCCAGGCCATCGACACCGGGGCGGGCCCGCCGACAACGGGTCATGATGGGTTAATGGCGCTGGCGCTTGCCGATGCGGCAACGCTTTCGGCGTCGCAGGGTCGCTTGGTAAAAGTTTCAGAAATACTCGCGGATGTCTGAACAACATCCAATACAGGAGACATCGAAATGAAGACAATTCGCTTGACTGCGGCGCAAGCCATGGTGCGTTGGCTTTGCAATCAAAAGAACCAGGACGGTGAGATATTCATTGCCGGAGCATGGGCGATTTTCGGGCATGGTAACGTCGCCGGTCTGGGCGAGGCGCTGTATACGGTGCGCGACACACTGCCGACCTATCGCGGGCATAACGAACAAAGCATGGCCCATGCTGCAATCGCCTTTGCCAAGCAATCCGGGCGCAAGCGGGCAATGATCGCAACTTCATCAATCGGTCCGGGCGCCACAAACATGGTGACGGCTGCGGCTGTTGCCCATGTCAACCGGTTGCCATTGCTTTTGATCCCGGGCGATATTTTTGCCAGCCGCGGACCGGACCCGGTGTTGCAGCAGATCGAAGACTTTGAGGACGGGACGGTTTCTGCCAATGACTGTTTCCGCCCGGTGTCGCGCTATTATGATCGCATTACCCGGCCTGAACATTTGCTGACGGCACTGCCGCGGGCGATGGCGGCGATGACTGATCCGGCAAATTGTGGCCCGGCAACATTGTCATTTTGCCAGGACGTACAGGCCGAAGCCTATGATTGGCCGGTCAGCTTTTTTGACGCCAAGATATGGCATCAGCGGCGCATTCGCCCGGATTTACAGGAACTGGATGCGGTTGTGGCAGCGCTCGAGGGGGCAAAATCACCGGTGTTGATGGCGGGTGGCGGCATCCATTATTCAGACGCCACAGAGGCGCTGCTGGCCTTTGTCGAAAAACACAATATCCCGGTTGCCGAAACTCAGGCAGGCAAGTCGGCCCTGCCATGGGATCATCCGATGAATTTCGGCCCTGTTGGTGTCAGCGGCTCGACCGCTGCCAATGATGCCTGCGCGACCGCAGATGTGATCCTGGGCGTGGGCACCCGGTTTAACGACTTTACCACCGGATCGTGGAGCCTGTTCAAAACCCCGGATCATACGCTGATATCGTTGAATGTCGCCGCCTATGACTCGGCCAAACACGGGGCCTTGCCACTGGTTGCGGATGCGCGCGTCGGATTGCAGGAATTGTCGGCGAAACTTGGGGATTTCACCGCTAAACCGGACACCGGTGCCAAGGCGAAATGGTTTGCAGCGGTCGACCCGATCACCGCCGCGCCAAGCGATTCCAACGCGTTACCGACCGACATGCAGGTTGTCGGTGCCGTGCAACGATCGGCCGGCCCTGACACCGTGGTGATGTCGGCCGCCGGCACCATGCCGGGCGAGTTGCACAAGCTTTGGAAGGCCGGTCGCGCTGGCAGCTATCACATGGAATACGGATTTTCGTGCATGGGGTATGAAATTGCCGGTGCCATTGGCATCAAAATGGCCCAGCCTGATCGCGATGTCGTCTGCATGCTTGGCGATGGCAGCTATATGATGGCCAATTCGGAATTGGCGACAGCGGCGATGCTGGGGCTCAGGATGACTCTGGTGATCACCGATAACCGCGGTTTCGGTTGCATCAACCGTTTGCAAATGGCCACTGGCGGCGAACAGTTTAACAACCTTCTGGACAAGGCCCATCACGTCAATCCAAGCAACATCGACTTTGTGGCCCACGCCGCCAGCATGGGTGCCACAGCCGTCAAGGCGACAGATATTGCGTCACTGGAAGCCGCGCTTGCGGACGGCAGGAATGTCGATGGCCCGTATGTCGTGGTCATTGATACCGATCCCTACCCAACCACAGAACCCGGCGGCAGCTGGTGGGAAGTCGCCGTACCAGAGGTGTCAGACCGCCCGGACGTAAACGCCGCGCGCAAGGTCTATGAGACCGGTCTCAGGGAAAACCGATGATCAGGTTCGGCGCAAACCCCATCGCCTGGAGCAATGATGATGACCGCACACTGGGCGGGCACCTGAGCCTGGAACACTGTCTGAAACAGGCAGGTGACATTGGGTTTGATGGTATTGAGAACGGCCACAAATTCCCGTCGCAGCCTGAACCGCTGCGCGCGGCTTTGGACCCGAACGGGCTGTCATTCGTATCTGCCTGGTATTCCCTGGAATTGCTGGAACGATCCGTCGCGGATGAAAAAAAGGCGATCCAGCCGCATCTGGATCTGCTCAAGGCAATGGGCTGTGCTGTTTGCGTTGTCTGCGAGACCTCGAATTCGGTGCACGGAACGGATACACCGATTTCCCGGCGGCCAATCCTGGCGACCGCAGATTGGCCTGTGTTCGGTGAAAAGGTTACACGGATCGCTGAATTCACTGCGGCCCAGGGCATTGAACTGGTTTATCACCATCACGTCGGCACCATTGTCCAGACACCCGCCGAAATTGATTTGTTGATGGCAAATTTGGGCGCTGCGGCAAAGCTGTGTTTTGACACCGGGCATTGCTACTTTGGCGGCAATGGCGCCGATCCCGCCGCAACATTGAAACGCCATATCGACCGGGTCGGGCATTTTCACGCGAAAAACGTGCGCCGCCCGATTATGGATCAGGTGACGTCACAGGATCTGACGTTTCTGGATGGGGTGCGTCGCGGCGTTTTCACCGTTCCGGGCGATCCGGACGGTGCGATTCATTTTCCCGACAGTCTGGCGTTGCTGGCGCAGGCGAACTATCAGGGCTGGCTGGTCATCGAGGCGGAACAGGATCCCGATATCTATGATCCGCTTACCTATCAGACGCTCGGGCTGACCCGGTTGAAACAGATGGCCGCAGACGCCGGATTGGCGGTCTGAAATGGCACTTTTTGATGTTCAGCACCCGTTTTTCAAGCCGGTCTGGCGACGGGTCGCGGTGGTCGTATTTTGTTTCGGCTGGGCGTTGATGGAATGGTTCCAGGCAAACGGTTTTTGGGCCATTATATTCGGCTCGATCGGGGTCTTTTGTGCGTATGAATTCTTTGTTGTATTTGATCCCGATAAATCTGACCGTTCGGACCCGCCCGACACCTGACGCGCGCCACTAACCTGTCTGGCGCTTGTCCACCAATGTGTCCATCAATCGCGCAAAGTCGTCCGCTGCCATATCTGATGCCAGCGCCTGTCGCATATGGTCCTGCTGCGAAAGCGGGGCCAATCCGCCAACCGGTGGATCACGGTCCAGATTGGTGGGAAAAGGATAACCCTCGCCGCTGGCGCAGATCGCCGCATCCAGTTCATCCGCCGTCAGGTCCCCGCTGGCCCGCAAGGTCCGCAACGCCGGATAGACGGCTTTGGAAATGGCGGTGCGGTCCACCGCCTCTAGTGCACGACCAAACCCGGATGAAATCTGCAACAGATTGGCCATACGGTAAATGTCGGATGATGTGTTGGACCCGGCCCCATGCATCAGCGCCGGGTTGAAAAATACGGCATCGCCCTTTTTCAGCGGCAACTGAACGTGGTTTTCATCGAAATGCGCTTGGAACTCGGGCCTGGCAAAGGCCAGATAACCCTCGAAATACATTTGTGAAAACGGCAAAAACTGCGTCGGGCCGCTTTGCAGTGGCATGTCGCAATGGGCTATCGCACCCTGCAGCGTCAGGACCGGCGAAATGTCATGAACATGCGCCGGATAGCGGGCAATCTGTTGCGGTGTCATAAAACCAAGGTGATAGTCGCGATGCGCGCTTTGGGCCGAGCCACCGGGATTGACCCGATTGACCTGTGCTGTCACCTGATAGGCCGGACCCAGCCAGGCTTCGCATATTGTGGCCAGACAACGGTTGGAATAATAGCGCGCGAAATCCTCGGGTGCCGCCAGACAGTGTTTTTCCAACGCGTTCCACACCCGGTCGTTGGCACCGGGTTTTGCGAAATGGTCAGCCCGGCTTTTGCCCTGTTCCTTTTCCTGGGCAATCAGGTTTTCAAAGATGGCCGTCGCGCTGTCGATGGGTGCAGTGTCAGCAAAAGCGCCATCGATGACCACGATACCGGGGCCGGTGCGCAGACATGTGACCCATTCCGCCATCAGTTCCCGGCGGGCGTCCCCGGTCAGGGTGCGCAATATTTCGCCGCTATAGATCGGTGTGTTGCGCACGATACGATCGGCCATGGGCCAGTCTTCGGGGTCCGCGCTGCGCTGAACCAACGCCAGAAATGTCTCGAATGACCCGGCGTCGGGGCGCAGCCATACCTGATCACTATGCAAGGATGTGTTTGTCATACCCTGAATTCCTATTTTGTGACCTGTGGTGGGGCACCGAATGCACGAATGACGGTTTGTGCGGCGGCGCGCACCGGATCACCGGTTTCCTGCAGGATCGCGACGCGATCAAAGCGATCGGGATCGGCGTTCACGGCATTTCGCAGGGCCTGGCCAAATGCCATCCGCAATTCCGTGCCGATATTGAATTTGCAAACCTTGCTGTTGGCGGCCAACTGGCTGCGCACAGCACTTGGCACACCGGACCCGCCATGGATGACCAGCGGCAAATTCGTGACCGCCTCGATTGCGCGCAACCGGTCCATATCCAGCGTGGATTCCTGTTCGGTCTTCAAGTGGACATTGCCGATGGAAATGGCCATCGCGTCAACGCCGCTGTCACGCGCGAACCGTTCCGCGTCTTTGGGGTCAGTGCCTGCTGAGGCCTCGCCGTCGGCATAGCCGACAAACCCGATCTCACCCTCTAATGAAACACCGGCCGCATGGGCGAATTCCGAAATTTCCCGGGTTTCAGCGATATTTTCGGCAATCGGTTTGCGCGACCCGTCAAACATGACGGATGTGAAACCACTGTCGATCGCCTGCAGGCATTCATCGCGGGTATAGCCGTGGTCCAGATGCGCAACGACCGGAACATCGACGGATTCCGCCAGATGGCGAAACATTTTGCCAAGGATCGGCAGCGGGGTATGCGCCCGGCAACTGGGTCCGGCCTGCAATATGACCGGCGCATTTTCGGCCTGCGCCGCCTGGGTATAGGCGCGGGCATCTTCCCATCCCAGAACAACCAGCCCGCCAACCGCGTATCCCTGCGCCAGCGCAGGGTCCAGAACGTCGGACAGCGTGACCAGCGTCATTTGAACTTCGCGATCATGTCTTTGATACCGGGTATGGTTTCGACCTGATCGGCATGGCTGGGTTGAAAATACTGCACCAGCGATCGCTGGCTCAGACCGCCCAGAATGGTGAAATAATACATCTCATAGCCGGGCAGAACGGCACAGGGATGGTATCCCTTGTCCAGACAGATCGTGGAACCGTCGACAAGATGATACGCGTCACCGGCTTTGCCTTCTTCGCGCTGCAGCATCTGCACCCCTGACCCGTGATTTGGCCGGAACCGAAAGTTATAGGTTTCGTCATGGCGGGTTTCCAGGGGCAGGCGGTCGGTGTCGTGCTTGTGGCTTGGAAATCCGGACCAGCCACCCTGGCCCACGGTGAACAGTTCGCTGACCAAAAGACGGCCCACCCGGTCATGGTATTTCGTTCCCAGAATATGTTTGATTTTGCGATGTGTTTTGGTGTCATCAGACCCGTATTGCACCAGATCCAGTTCGGTGTTGCGGATGACAAATGGCTTTAGCACCTCGTCATATTTTGCGCCTGCAATAAACACTTCGGCATTGTCGGAAACGCACACCATATGTGCTGTGGTTGATGACGGCACGTAAACGCCTTCGGGCTCGCCGTCCCAAACATCGACACCACGGCCACCGACACCGGTATATTCGGCGTCCTGCACCATGACATTGACAGTTCCGGTCGCCGGCACGATGCAGGTTTCATATCCGGGCACCTTGTATTCGAATGCCTGGCCCTTGGTCAGTTTGACGATGTTAAAATATGTCAGGGGCACACAAGGGTCATCGACATCCACGATGGCCTTGTTTTGATTATCATACGGCGGGATGTGCATAGAATTTCCTTTCAGGGCGTGCTGACGCCGGGATGGGCGGCCAGAAATTGTTCGAGTTCTGCGTTGTCGGGCATCGCTGGCGCGCAGCCGACTTTGCCCACAACAATGGCGGCGCAGGCAGAGCCGCGTAATACGCTTTCGTTCAGGGGACGCCCTTCGGCCAGTGACGCAATCATGCCGGCCATGAACGAATCCCCGGCACCTGTGGGTTTGAGTGCCTGTACCGGGTAAATGCCGGTTCGAAATTCGCAATCGCGGGTGATGGTGATTGCACCTTTTTCGCCCATCTTGAACACCACCATGGTGGCGGTCGATGTGGCCAGATCGCGGGCCTTTTCCAGACCCCGGGAAAAATCCCCGGCCATGAAACCGAATTCCTCATCGTTGCCGACGATCACATCGCTGGCCTGGCCTGCGCGCGACAAAACATCTGATGCGACCTCGGCTGATGGCCAGGAATACGGGCGATAATCAATGTCGAAAATGATCGGAAGACCGGCGGCCTTGGCGCGTTCAAACCCGTGAAATGCAGCACTGCGCGACGGCTCTGCGGCAAATACCGTTCCCGCAGTGATCAGGACACCAAATTTCGAAAAATCCACAGCGTCAATATCGGCAGTGGTCATTTGAAAATCTGCGGCACCATTGCGGTAAATGACCGTCTGATGGTCTTCAACGCGGCTTTCATAGACTGCCAGCGAATTTCGGTATTCACCGCCAACGGCGCGGACATACCCGGTATCCACGCCATAGTTTTGCAACTGGTTCACACAAAACCGTCCGATAGAATCATCAGATACCGATGTGACCAGCGCGGCGCGGCTGCCGAACTTGCACAACCCGGCCGCAATATTGGCGGAAGACCCGCCAAGGCTGCCAACAAAGTGTGCCGCGTTCTCGGTTTTGGTGCCGGGTGGATCGGGCACAATATCCATCCCGGCCCGGCCGATGACAACGAACGTCTTTGTTTCTATGGCTCGTCTGAGGCTTTGCATAAGCGCGATCCGTATCCAGTTCTGATGCACGCAAAAAAAATCACTTTGGCGCGCGAATCCTGCGAGTTTTCGATTGCTAACGTGCCACATCTTTGCGACAACAGAGCGAATATTGCAACCGGTTGCAAAAAAATTTGTTCAAGGATGGACGATGACCCAAATAGGGATCGGAATTGTCGGTGGTGGGTATATGGGCAAGGCGCATTCCGTTGCCATGTCTGCTGTGGGCGCCGTATTTGACACAGTCCTGCGTCCGCGTCTGGAAATGATTTGTGCCACCTCGATGGCATCCGCCGAAAAGTACCGCAGTGCCTATGGTTTTGCGCGCGCGACGGATAACTGGCGCGATCTTGTGGATGATCCGCGTGTCCAGGCCATCATTATCGCATCACCCCAGGACACCCATCGCGACATTGCCGAAAGAGCGTTTTCATTGGCAAAGCCGGTAATGTGCGAAAAGCCGATGGGTGACTCGTTGCAAAGCGCCCAGGCCATGGTGCAGGCGGCCGAGGCCAGCAAATGCGTGAACATGGTGGCCTATAACTATATCCGCACACCCGCGTCGCAATTCGCCCGACAGTTGGTGGCCAATGGTGACATTGGCCGGGTGACTTATTTTCGCGGCGAACACACCGAAGATTTTCTGGCCGACCCATCGCTACCCGGCAGCTGGCGCACACAAGGCATGGCCAACGGAACCATGGGGGATCTGGCACCGCATATGATCAACGCGGCCTTGGCGCTGATCGGTCCAATTTCACAAGTGATGGCGGATGTGGAAACGGTGCATCAATCGCGCCCCGGCGAATCCGGCCCGCAGGCGGTGACCAATGATGATCAGGCGCAGATGCTGTGCCGTTTTGAAAATGGTGCCATGGGTCATATGTTTTTCAGCCGGATCGCGACCGGACGCAAGATGGGCTATGCCTATGAAATTCATGGCACAAAAGGCGCGATACGCTTTGATCAAGAGGATCAGAACGCGATCTGGCTTTATCAGGGTGATGACGCGTCAGACCGGCGTGGTTTTCGCAAAATCCTGACCGGGCCCGAACATCCCGACTATTTGCCCTTTTGTCAGGGTCCGGGCCACGGGACCGGCTATCAGGATCAGATCATCATCGAAGCGCGGGATTTTCTGAAATCAATTGAAACCGGAACCGCGATCTGGCCGACTTTCCGCGACGGACTGGATGTCGTCCGGGTGGTCGATGCCGCCATCAGATCCAGCACCGACCGCCGGTGGCAGCAGGTGAATTCGCTTTAAGATCAAGAAAGGCGCCAACGTGTCGATTAGAATTGGCAATGCACCCTGTTCATGGGGCGTGGAATTTGCAAATGATCCCCGCAACCCAGCCTGGGAAACCGTTTTGAACGAATGTGCCGATGCAGGGTACAAAGGGATCGAGTTGGGGCCGGTTGGCTACATGCCCGAGGACCCCGCGCTTTTGGGCGATGCACTGGCTGCGCGCGATCTCAAAATCACGGCGGGCGTTGTGTTTCGCCCCTTTCACGACCCGGACCAGTGGGACGACGTGATTGATGGTGCGACCCGGACCTGTCGCGCGCTTCAGGCCCATGGCGCGCGCCACCTTGTGTTGATCGATTCCATAGCGGCGCGCAGGGCACCAACCGCAGGGCGTGCAGATGAAGCGGTGCAAATGGATGCAGCACAATGGGCGGCATTCGTCGCGCGTATCCGCACCGTCGCAAAAATCGGGTCCGAAGAATTTGGGCTGACCGTGGGAATGCATTCCCACGCGGGGGGGTTCGTTGATTTTGAGCCGGAACTGGAACGGTTGCTGTCTGAAATCGACGACAGCCTGTTGAAAATCTGTCTGGACACAGGGCATCAATCCTACGCTGGTTTTGATCCGGTGGCATTTTTGAAACGCCATATGTCGCGCGTATCCTATATACATTTCAAAGATATAGACTCGGTTATTAAAGCAAGGGTCATCCGGGATCGAACCGGTTTTTATGATGCTTGTGGCCAGGGAATTTTCTGCAACCTTGGCGATGGGGATGTTGATTTTCCGGCGGTTCGTGATTTGCTGTTGCAGGCAGAATTTTCTGGTTGGTGCACAGTCGAACAGGACTGCGATCCGCAACTGGCCGCTTCGCCGATCAAGGATGCAATTTCGAACCGCGAATACCTTGCGGGTATCGGTTTCAACTAAGGAGACACCTGATGAAAAAATTGAGTTGGGGTATGATCGGTGGTGGCAAGGGCAGTCAGATCGGACCAGCACATCGGCTGGGGGCCGGGCTGGACGGTGATTTTTCCTTTGATGCCGGTGCTTTGGATCACGACCCTAAAGCGGGTCGAGACTATGCGCAGGATCTGGGCATAGCGCCAGATCGTGCCTATGGCGACTGGAAAGAAATGCTGCAAGCAGAGAGTGGCCGGCCAGATCGCATCGATTTGGTAACGGTTGCAACGCCCAATTCCACCCATTTTGAAATTGCCAAGGCGTTTCTTGAAAACGGTTTCAATGTGCTGTGCGAAAAGCCGATGACCATGACAGTGGCCGAGGGTGAGGAAATCCACGCGATCGCCGAGAAATCCGGCAATATCTGCGCGGTGAACTATGGCTATTCCGGTTACTCGCTGGTGCGTCACATGCGGGCGATGGTGGCACGCGGCGATCTGGGCAAGATCCGTCTGGTGGTAGCCGAGTTCGCGCATGGGCATCACGCCGATGCAGCCGATGCGGACAATCCGCGGGTGCGCTGGCGCTATGACCCGGCCCAGGCAGGGGTGTCGGCACAATTTGCCGATTGCGGCATTCATGCGCTGCATATGGCCAGCTTTGTCACCGGTCAGGAAGTGACAAGCTTGTCTGCTGATTTTGCGTCGACCATCGCCAGCCGTCAGCTGGAAGACGACGCCATGGTCAATTTTCGCATGGATGGCGGCACCGTGGGGCGTTTGTGGACCAGTTCGGTGGCGATCGGGCGCATGCACGGTCTGACACTGCAAGTGTTCGGTGAAACCGGCGGGCTGCGCTGGTCGCAGGAACAGCCCAATCAGTTGTTCTGGACACCCGTTGGCGGCCGTGTGCAGGTGATTGAAAGAGGCGAAGCAAACCTGTCACCAGAGGCAGATCGCGCAACACGGGTCACGATTGGCCACGCCGAGGGCATGCCGCTGGCATTCGCCAATATCTATTCTGATCTGGCGCAAACCATTCGTGCCAAAAAGCAGGGCCGCGATCCCGACCCGGCGGCGACGCTGTTCCCGACATCGGCTGACGGGCTGCGCAGCATGGCTGCGGTTTTTGGTGCGGTTGAGTCTGCAAAAGCCGGCGGCAGCTGGGTTGATGCGCGACCGCCGATGTTTCGCTGACCGGTCAGATTGGGCGCAGCGTACCGCGCTCGATGATCTTGCAGGGAAACATTTTGGATTTGGGCTGATAGTCGGGGGTGTCCAGCGAGGATTCCATCAAGGTGATCGAGGCTTCGACAATGCGACCGATGGGTTGACGGATTGTGGTCAGGTTGATGTTTTCCCATCCGGCCATTTCCATATCGTTCAACCCGATCACCCCAAGGTCCCGGGGCACGTCCAGACCGGCCGACTGGGCCGCACTTATCGCACCGATTGACAGCACGTCGTCGCCGCAGAAATAGGCCTGTGCGGGGCCTTGTTCGATCAGGCGCTGCATTTCAGCACGCCCGGCGTCAAACGAATAACCGTTGGCATTCGAGCAACTGTAATCGACCTGCAGATGGCTTTTGCATTCCAGAACGAACCCGGCCATGCGATCCTGGGACGACGTGGCGGTTTGCGGTCCGCCCATGAACCCAATCTGCGTATAACCACGGTCGATCAGACAGCGCGCGGCCATCCGGCCACAGGCGACGTTGTCCACGCCAACCACATGCACATAGGGTCGCGCCGCATCCCGCCCAAACGCATGGACCACCACAACACCGGCGTCGCGGAATGCCTTGGCGAAACTTGGGGGCAGGGTCGATGATGCGACGATCACCCCGTCAACGGAATATTGCCGCAGCAATTGCACCGAATTCTGCGGGTCTGTTTCATCGCTCAGGTTCACCAGAAGCGGACGCAGCCCGCGTTCCTGCAGGCCGCGGGTGAACTGATCGAAAACGGCCAAAAAAAACGGATTATGAAAATTGTCGGAAACCAGGCCGATCAGTTTGGTGCGGCGCGTTGTCAGGCTGCGGGCCAGAAAATTGGGCCGATAGCCCAGTGCATCAGCCGCCTCCAACACCTTGTCGCGCGTTTTGGCGGACACGGATGCGCCTTCGGTAAAGGTGCGCGACACCGCAGAGCGCGACACGCCGGCCCGCTGTGCGACCTCTTTCAATGTGATTGTTTTGGCTGCCATGGCTGCCGGAATTCCCTGGATCAGTGATCACCACATTCAGGCACATATCCGGCGTCAGGACCAGCCGACATCTGGCTGATGCGACAGACTGGGCTGTTGAGGTCACAGCGCTGTTGCCGCTGCGGTTAAAGGACAGTAGCGTCAAGGCAGCGATTTCCGTATTAGGTGTGCCCCGCGATGCTGACTGATGCAAATGACTGTCGCGCGCTGTTTATGCGCATCGACAACAAAAGAGATGATCTGATCGCGCTGACACAGGCGCTGGTGCGGATACCCACATTGAATCCGCCAGGTGATAACTATTTGGAAATATGTGAATTTTTGCAAGAACGGCTGCGGGGCGGCGGCTTTGAAGTCCACCTTGTCCGCGCCACCGAGACGCCCGGAGACAGTGACAAATACCCGCGATGGAACGTGATAGCGCGCGCGGAAGGTAAATCAGCCGGTGACTGCGTCCATTTCAATTCGCATACCGATGTTGTCGAGGTCGGGCAGGGATGGACCACTGACCCCTTTGGTGCAGCGCTGATCGACGGGCGCATTTATGGCCGCGGCAGTTGCGATATGAAGGGCGGGCTTGCCGCGTCGATCATCGCAGCCGAGGCTTTTATGGAACAATACCCCGACTATAGCGGGGCCATCGAGATTTCTGGCACAGCGGACGAAGAAACCGGTGGATTTGGCGGCGTCGCCCATCTGGCGGAAAAGGGCTATTTCGATCCCGCCCGCGTACAGCATGTGATCATCCCCGAGCCGCTGCAAAAAGATCGGATATGCCTGGGCCATCGCGGGGTCTATTGGGCGGAAATTGAAACCCACGGCGAAATTGCCCATGGCTGCATGCCATTTCTGGGCAATTGTGCCGTGCGCCATATGGGGGCGGTTCTGGCGGAAATGGAACACAGCCTGTTTCCCGCGCTTGCCGCCAAACATACAGCGATGCCCGTGGTGCCCAAGCGCGCGCGCCAATCGACCATGAACATCAATTCCATCCACGGCGGGCAGGCCGAACAGCCCCAGGATTACACCGGGCTGCCATCCCCGGTCGTGCCCGACAGCTGTCGTATTGTCATCGATCGCAGATTCCTGATTGAAGAGTCGATTCACGATGTCGAACGCGAGATTTCGGACCTTTTGAAAAAAGTTCAGGCCGACCGGGATGCGTTTGAATACGACATTCGCGAAATATTGCGCGTCTTGCCGACGATGACGGACAAGGACGCCCCGATCGTGCAAAGCGTGGCGAAAGCCATTAAATCGGTAACCGGCGAGGACCCGGAATATGTCGTGTCACCAGGGACTTACGACCAAAAACATATTGATCGCATCGGCAAGCTAAAGAATTGTATTGCCTATGGACCGGGGCTGTTGGAACTGGCGCACAAGCCGGATGAATACATTTCAGTGGACGATATGATCGACTCGGCCAAGGTGATGGGGCAATGTCTTGTCCAATTGCTGGTCCCCGACGGCCCCGGCGCGACGTCGGCAGGTCCAGCGTAAAGAAAAAGGAATTTCGAAATGACACACCATTATTCAAACTTTCTTGCCGCGTCTGTGCTGACGTTGATGGGTGTGGGCATGGCACATGCTAGCGAAACATCGGTGACTGTCGGGTTGCAGTTGGAACCGCCCCATCTGGATCCAACCAGTGCCGCTGCCGGTGCGATTGATCAGGTATTGTATTCCAATGTCTTTGAGGGCCTGACCCGTTTTGGCTCGGATGGCTCGGTCGGGCCGGGTCTGGCCGAACGGTGGGACATTTCGGAAAATGGCAAGGAATATACGTTCTATTTGCGCAGCGGTGTGACGTTCCACGATGGTACTGCATTTGATTCCGCTGATGTGGTTTTTTCGTTGGACCGTGCGCGCGCCGAAGAGTCGGTGAATGCGCAAAAGGCACTGTTTGCCGGGATTACGGATGTTCAGGCCGTTGATCCGGCAACGGTCAAGATCACTCTGGCCGATGCGAACGGGAATTTTCTGTTCAATATGGCCTGGGGTGACGCGGTGATCGTGGCACCGGAAAGCATTGAAAATATCAAGACCAATCCGGTCGGAACCGGTGCGTTCCAGTTCACGAACTGGGTGCAGGGCGACAGTATCGAACTGACCCGCAATGAAAATTACTGGGGCACGCCGGCGGCGCTGGACGCTGCGACATTCAAGTTCATATCGGACCCAAGCGCCGCATTTGCAGCAGTCATGGCCGAGGATGTGGACGCATTTTACAGCTATCCCGCACCGGAAAACCTGGCCAGTTTCGAGGCCGATCCACGGTTCAAGGTGCTGTCGGGTTCCACCGAAGGCGAAACAATTCTGGCAATCAACAACAAGCAGCCACCATTTGACAATGTCCTTGTCCGTCAGGCGGTTGCCCACGCGATCGACCGGAACGCGATCATTGACGGGGCAATGTTTGGATACGGAACACCCATCGGCAGCCATTTTGCGCCCCACAACCCTGATTATATCGATCTGACCGGCAATTCCGAATATGACCCGGAAAAGGCCAAGGCATTACTGGCAGAGGCGGGTTTCGCCGACGGGTTCAAGACCACGTTGAAATTGCCACCCCCATCCTATGCGCGCCGGGGCGGCGAGATCGTTGCAGCGCAATTGCGCGCCGTCGGTATCGAGACGGAAATTTCGAATCTCGAATGGGCACAGTGGCTGGAACAGGCGTTTCGCGGCTATGATTTTGGTCTGACAATCGTGTCCCATACCGAACCGATGGATATCGGCATTTACGCCCGGCCAACCTATTATTTTCAGTATGACAATCCGGATTTTCAGAACCTGATCGCGGATTTGTCGGTCGAGGATGACCCGGCTGTGCGCAGCGTGATGCTGAAACAGGCGCAGACGATCATTTCCCTGGATTACGTCAACGGGTACCTGTTTCAGTTGCCCATGTTGTCGGTCGTGAATGCAAAGCTGGAAGGCATCTGGGAAAATGCGCCAACACAGGCGGTTGATTTGACCGCTGTGCGTTGGACCGACTGACCAATGACCCCGACGCATGCCGGTTGCGCCGGGGGCTGCACATTGGCCGGCCTTTGATCGGGACCTCGTGACACCATGCTAGGATACGCCATCCGACGGTTACAGTCGCTGATTGCCAGTCTTGTGGTGGCCAGTCTGGTCATTTTTGCCCTGATCGAGATCGTGCCCGGAGACCCTGCATCCTATATGCTGGGAATTAACGCGCAGCCCGATACCGTGGCGGCCCTGCGTGATGAATTGGGGCTGAACCTGCCGGTACATCTGCGGTATCTGGATTGGGTTGGCGGATTGTTGCGCGGCGATTTGGGAACGTCTTACACGTACCGATCAGCGGTATCGGACATCGTTGTGGAACGGTTGTGGGTGTCCATTCCACTGGCAGTCTATGCCCTGAGCCTGACCGTGCTGATCGCCTTTCCAGCGGGAATACTGGCAGCAACACGCCGTGGGTCGGGAACCGATCTTGCAGTGATGAGCGTCACCCAACTGGGTGTTGCCATTCCCAATTTCTGGTTTGCCATGCTGATGGTTCTGCTGTTTGCGATCAATTTGCGATGGTTTTCGGCCGGTGGTTTTCCGGGCTGGGATGACGGGTTCTGGATTTCGATCAAGGCGTTAACGCTGCCGGCTGTTGCACTGGCCTTGCCGCAGGCGTCCATTCTGACGCGCATTATGCGATCATCGTTGCTGGATACGCTGGACGAAGATTACATTCGCACCAGTCGCGCCAAAGGGCTGAGCAAACGCCAGGCGCTGTGGCGACATGCGCTGCGCAATGCCCTGATCCCGGTGCTGACGATCATCGGTCTGCAGTTTTCGTTTCTGCTGGCCGGTGCAATCATCATTGAAAACGTGTTTTTTCTGCCCGGTCTGGGGCGTCTGGTTTTTCAAAGCATTTCCCAGCGCGATCTGATTGTTGTTGAAAGCGTGGTCATGCTGCTGGTCTTTGCGGTGATTGTCGTCAATTTCGCCGTCGATCTGGCCTATGCGGCAGTTGATCCGCGGTTGCGCAGGCGCACATGATGTCGCAGAACGGCGCGCTTGGAATGATCCTGTCGGCCCGCAATCTGGTGTTGGGTCTGGTGCTGACCGGCATCTTTGTATCGGCCGCGCTGATGTCATTCATCTGGACGCCATATGACGTCACAGTCCTGGATATTCCGGCCAAATTGCAGGGCCCGTCGGCGGTGCACTGGTTTGGCACCGACCACTTTGGCCGCGATATATTTTCGATGATTATGGTGGGTGCACGCACCTCGATCGCCGTTGCGCTGGTCGCTGTGGGGATCGGGATATTTGTCGGCGTGCCTTTCGGGCTGATGGCGGCCGCACGCCGCGGCAGTTTTCTGGATGAATTCATCATGCGCGGCAACGATCTGGTGTTTGCGTTTCCATCGCTGTTGATTGCGATTCTGATCACCGCAATATTCGGACCCTCGGCGCTGAATGCCATCATTGCGATTGGTATATTCAATATCCCGGTTTTTGCCCGCCTGACACGCGGTGCCGCATTGTCGCTTTGGACCCGTGACTATGTTTTGGCGGCGCGGGTTTCGGGTAAGGGGGCGGCACGCATTTCGTTTGAACATATCCTGCCCAATATTACCAACCTGTTGATTGTGCAGGGGACTATTCAGTTTTCTTTGGGAATTCTGGCCGAAGCGTCGCTAAGCTATGTGGGGCTTGGTGCGCAGCCGCCAACACCCAGCTGGGGGCGGATGCTGGCGGACAGCCAGACGCTGATTTCCCTGGCTCCGCACATGGCACTGTTCCCCGGTTTCGCGATTTTGCTGACCGTATTGGGGCTGAATCTGGCGGGCGACGGATTGCGCGATCTTTTTGATCCAAAGCTACGGCACCGACGCACATGAGCCTGCTGGATATCAAGGACCTGACGTTGGACATTCACGGGCAGCCGGTGCTGCGATCAGTATCGATGTCGCTGCAGGCAGGACAAATTCGTGGCGTGATCGGCGAAAGCGGCTCTGGCAAATCCATGACCGCGTTTTCCATATTGCAGCTTTTGCCGGAAGGATCAGCGATCACCGGCCAAATTCGTCTGCAGGGCCGCGATTTGGTGACGGCCACAGAACCCGAGCTGTGCGCCATTCGCGGAAACGACATCGGCATGATTTTTCAGGAACCGATGACAGCACTGAACCCGGTGCAGACCATCGGCGATCAGGTGGCGGAAACGATCCTGATCCATGAAAAATCGACCAGTCGCAAACAGGCCATGGACCGGGCAAAACAGACGCTGGAAAAATGCGAACTACCCAACGCCCAATTCCCGCCAGGCCGTTATCCACACGAACTGTCCGGGGGTCAGAGGCAACGGGTGGTCATTGCAATGGCGGTGGCATTGCGGCCCAAGTTGCTGATCGCGGATGAGCCGACAACCGCTTTGGATGTCACCACACAGTCCCAGATTATTGCATTGCTGGAACGGCTGGTCAGGCAGGACGGGATGGGATTGCTGATGATCACCCATGATCTGGCAGTGGTTTCGGGGATGGCCGATGAAATCTCGATCATGAAATCGGGCAGTGTTGTCGAAGAAGGCCGGGCACAGACCTTGCGTTCAACGATGCGCCATTCCTATACCAAGGCGCTGTTTGCGGCATCCGCCCATCAGCCCGATCGCATCAAACATGCAGATTCGGTGCCCTTGCTGCACGTGCGTGATGTGGTGCGCAGATATCCCATGCCACGCCAGGGCGTTTTCGGCAAAGCCAGACAGTTCGAAGCCGTTCGTGGCGTCAGTTTCGATCTGGCCAAAGGCGAAAGCCTGGGTCTGGTGGGCGAAAGCGGATGTGGCAAATCCACATTGACGCGCGCGATACTGGGCCTGGACCAGATCCAGGGGGGTGAAATCCTGCTGGACGGTGCACCGGTATTCGCAGGACACAAGCCGGACCGGGCTGTGCGGCGCAAAATGCAGGTGGTTTTTCAGGATCCTTATGGGTCGTTCAACCCCAGGCATCGCGTCGACCGGCTGGTGAGTGAACCGTTTCATTTGCTGGATCAGCGCCCGACTGGTGATGAACATGTGCGGCGCGTGGACGAGGCCCTGATCAGCGTCGGGCTATCCCCGCCGGATCGCCACAAATACATTCACGAATTCTCAGGCGGCCAGCGCCAGCGCATCGCAATTGCCCGCGCGCTGATCATCCGGCCCCAACTGATCATATTGGACGAGGCAGTGTCGGCGCTGGATGTATCCATTCGTGCGCAAATACTGGATTTGCTGGCCGATCTGTCCGATCGCCTGGATTTGACATACCTGTTCATTTCCCACGACCTGAGCGTCGTGCGTTCGATCACGGATCGCGTATTGGTCATGCAGGCCGGACAAATTGTCGAGCATGGCCCAACCGACAAGGTGTTTGACGCGCCCACCCACCCCTATACAAAGTCCCTAATAGCGGCCGTTCCACAGCTTGAAGAAATGGAATTATGATGACTGACAACCGACCAGCCCTGAAAGAATTGCGGATTGATCCGATTAAAAACTTTATTAATAATCAGTGGGTTGCTTCGGCGGGTGGTCAGACTGTTCCTGTACTTGACCCTTCCTCTGGTCAGCAAATTTGCGAAATTGCCCGCAGTTCGGCTGCGGATATTGATCAGGCGGTCGCTGCCGCCCGCGCGGCGATGAATGGCGCGTGGGGGCGTCTGCCCGCATTTGAACGCGGCCGGATACTCAGCCGGATCGGTCAAATTGTCGGTGAGCGGGTCGACGAGCTGGCGCATCTGGAATCGATTGATGTCGGCAAACCGCTGAAACAGGCCCGTGCCGACGCCATGGCGCTGGCGCGTTATATGGAATTTTATGGCGGTGCCGCCGATAAATTGCATGGCACGACGATCCCGTATCTGGACGGATACACCGTTTACACGTTGCGCGAACCCCATGGGGTCACCGGGCACATCATTCCCTGGAACTATCCGATGCAAATCCTTGGCCGGTCAATCGGGGCGGCCCTGGCCACAGGCAACGCGGCGGTACTGAAACCGGCAGAAGAGGCCGGTCTGACAGCATTGGCAGTGGCTGATATTGCCCGCGAAGCCGGTCTGCCGGACGGTGCCCTGAACGTCGTTTCGGGGTTGGGTGCAGAAGCCGGGGCCGCCCTGTCCGCACATCGTGATATCAACCATCTGTCATTCACAGGGTCTGTCGGTGTCGGTCGGCTGGTGCAGGCGGCAGCGGCACAAAATATTGTCCCGGTGACGCTGGAACTGGGCGGAAAGTCACCGCAATTGGTGTTTGACGATGCCGATTTGGATGCGGCACTGCCGTTTTTGGTCAATGCCGGGATTCAGAATGCCGGGCAAACCTGTTCAGCGTCATCGCGGATATTGTGCCAGCGTGGTGTCTATGAAGAGGTGTGCAATCGCATGGCTGCGCGGTATCAGGAATTGCGGGTGACGCGCGCCTTGGATGACGGGGATATCGGCCCGTTGATATCCGGGCGGCAAAAGCAAATTGTTGAAAAGTTTCTGGACCAGGCACATGACGTTCGCGTTTTGGCGCAGGGTCAGATGGACGCCGATCTGCCGCCACAGGGGCATTATGTGGCACCGACATTGCTGGCAGATGTGCCGCCAGGTCACAGTCTGGCGCAGGACGAGATATTCGGACCGGTCCAGGTGGTGATCCCGTTTGACACCGAAGCCGATGCATTGGCAATCGCCAACGGCACGCAATACGGGTTGGTTGCGTCAGTCTGGAGTTCGGACGGCGGGCGCCAGATGCGGCTGGCCCGAAAGCTGCGCGCGGGTCAGGTATTTATCAATAACTATGGTGCGGGCGGCGGTGTCGAACTGCCATTTGGCGGCACCGGGTTGTCCGGGCATGGCCGCGAAAAAGGCTTTGAGGCGCTATATGGTTTCACCACTTTGAAAACCGTTGCTGCCAAGCACGACTAGAGCCGCCCAAGGGGTGGGGGGATCGGTCCGGCGGCAAGAAAAAAAGGCATGTCACCAATCCTGCCGCTCGTAGGTATCAAAAATTTCGGGGGCCTGGTCGGCGTCATGGGCGACGGCGATTTCTTCGCCCAGAACATCGTCATCCCCGGCGGTCTGCGCCGTGCCATCATCTGTCCAACCCGCCGGTTGCGCGCCACCGCCATCCAGTTGTGAAAGCTGGTCCAATGCGTCTGGTTGCGTGGCGGCGTTGGCCTGCGCGACATCGCCGACGGTAATCGAAAATGCGCTGGTGCCCTGAAGCTCTTGACCGTTAAAGGCGGTGCTGGTGGACGTGATTTCGCCATCAATGACGCCCTGAAACCATGGCGGCGGTGCGATCTCGAGAAAATTCATGTCCCATCCTGTCAAATCAACCGCGTTTGACCCGTCAGCGACGGCGACGTTGTCCGCGCTCATCAAAATGGTATCGGCAGGCAGGCCGGCCATTTGCAGTCCGGTGCTTTCGCCGCCTGTGTCGATGCTGATTTCCACCGCGATCAGGCCGTTATCAGAGACCACCAGATCCTGGCTGGGGCTGACCAGTTCGCGCCCCTCGGTGCCGGGGCCGTCCCATTCCAGTTTCAGCCCGGCATTGCCGTAGTTTTCGAAATACCGGACTTCGATTTCGTGTGGCCCCGGTTCAAGTTCGACTGTGCCGGTTCGCGTGCGAAAGCCGTGCAAGCCATCGTTATCGATGACCGGTGCCCCGTTGACAAACAATACCGCACCATCGTCGCCGCCAAGAAAAAAATCAAAGCGGCCGCCTTCTTTGACATCGATACGGCCGGTCAGTTTCACGCCAAACGTGTCCTGAGAACCATCTTCCCAGAATGACGCGCGAGAATTGGCATAATCGATATCGGACACCACTTCTTCGTGGGTGGCGTCACTGTCCCAATCGATCTGATCCAGGGCGCGGATGGAATGATCGACGTCATAATAGCTGGCGTGAAAGCCGGTCTGCATGTCCGCACTGGGTTCGGGCACATCCAGCGGCATGACCGAAAATTCCAATGTGACCATCGTCTGCACGGCGTCACCGGACGCTGGTGTTGTGGTGGTGACCAGATTGGCGCCGCTGGTGCCGACGAAATCCGCCGGTGGTGTGATCTGCAACAGTGATGTGTCCCAATCAGTAATATCCACGGAACCGCCTGCATCGACACGCGCCACATTTTCGCCAGCCTGAATGACCGTCCCTTCGGGCAGTCCGCCAAGCGATTGCTGGACATCATTGGCAAAGTCGTCGCCCGGCAGCCGGGTGTTGATTTCCACCGTCATCGGCATGCCACTGATGGTTTGCAAATCGCCGATGTCAGGCGCTGTCACCAATGCGCGCCCGTCTATCCCCGGGCCTTCCCATTCCAGTTTCAGCCCGGCATTGCCGTAATTTTCGAAATACCGCACTTCGATGACATGCGGTCCGGGTTCCAGATCAACGGTTTCGGATTGTGTGCGATAGCCGTGCAGGCCATCGTTATCGACGACCGGATTGCCATCGATAAACAACATGGTGCCATCATCACCACCTAGGTAAAAGGTGAAAGAGCCGCCTTCGGCCACGTCGATGTTGCCGGTTATCTTGGCGCCAAATGTGTCTTTGGACCCGCCATCCCAGAATGATCGGGATCCGTTTTCGTAATTGATGTTCTGGGTCACTTCGGAAAATGTCGGTGCCGTGGACCAGTCGACTTCATCAAGGTTTCTGATCTGCTGGTTCATGTCGAAATATTCAGCACTGAACCCCGAACTTGTATCAATTTCCGGCACTTCGATCACTGAAATGTCAAAGGTCTGGGTCAGGCTTAATCCGCCGTTGTCCGTGGCCGTGACGCTGACAGAAACTGTGGGCTCCAGATCGTGATCCAGCGTCATGCCGGGTTTCAGTTTGACGGTGCCGTCGGCGATTTCGAACCGTTCGTCCGAGATCGTATAGCTATGTATGTCATTGGCGTCCGGGTCTATGGTGCGCAACTGCCCGACGATCGCGCCGTCAGAATTTTCGGCGATTGACGTTGATCCCAAGGCAACCGCGCTGGGCCCTTCGTTGACGTCGGCGACATTGATGTCAAAGCTTTGTGTCAGAGCCAGCCCGTTGCTGTCGGTGGTTGTAATGTCCAACGCGACCGTTGCTTCGGATTCGTGATCCAGGGCCATGCCTTCTTTCAGTTTGAGGGCGCCATCGACGATTTCGAACCGGTCGTCTGATACTGTATAACTGTGGCTGTCACCGGCATCGCGGTCGCTGGTGCTAAGCTGGCCGATCACTGCGCCGGCCGCGTTTTCGTCCACATCAAGCGCCGCTGCAAAGGTGATCGCATCCGGGGCCGAATTGGTCGCAGCGGCATCAGAACTGGCGGGTCCGGTCGGGGCTGGTTGTGCCTGGGACGGGTTTGCATTCTGGGCCAGCATGCGTGCAATCGTCTGCGACAAATCGGTGTTCTGGCCGCTGTTGTCACCAGTTTGCATCTCTGAATCCGGGCCGGTCGGCGCAGGCTGGGGGCCGGGGTTGACCGGGTCGCCAGGCACTGGTGCAGCATCAGCATTCATTCCGCCGCCAGCGGTTGGAAACGGACCGGACCCCTGCGCCAGGTCAGGGCTGTCGCCGGGCGCGCCGTCCGGCGTCATCGGCCCGGCTGGCAGGGCATCAGCACTGCCCGATCCGGTATTGGCGTTGGGTTCAGCAAGGCTGGAGCTGCGGAAAAAACGGGGTTTATCGTCAATGTCCGCCACATTGGCATCGAATTCTGACCCCTGATGCAATGCATTTCGAGACGGATCCTCGAGCACGGCATCGCCCCCCCTGGATGCCAGATCGGAAATATCTTCTTTCAGCTTTTTGCCATCGCTGCCGGTGGAAATGCCACTGTTTGCCGGGTTGAATTCACTGGATTCTGCCATTGATCGCTCCAAAATACTGCGGGGGCAGTGGGCATAACTATGATTAAAATTCGGTTCGCCCGACCAGATCGATTGCTTTGAAATTAATGAAATTTTTCGAAATATTTCGGCCCGCGAATAAGGGTTCGGCAATCGTTGTGCATCACTGTGGGCGGCGTTCAACGGTTTACGCTGTGGGGTCACGTGAAATCAGTTTCAAAACACGCGGGAATGGTGCGCAGACCGCGCATTGGTATGGCCGTCATTCTGGCCTCATTCGCGATTAATCTGCTTGGGCTGGCCCTGCCACTGGTGGTTTTGCAGGTCTTTGACCGCGTCATTCCCTTTCAGTCGCGTGACACGCTGATGGTGTTGTTTATCGGGCTATGTGTTGCCACCGCCCTGGATTTTTCGTTCAAGTGGGCACGGATCGTTTTATTGGGTCATGCTGGCGAAGAATTTGAAATTGCGCTGGGTCAGAAATTTCTGCGAAAGACCCTGAATGCTGTGCCGGCGGCGTTTGAGAAAAAGACGCTGGGTGCACATTACGAACGGCTGGGGGCGGTGGCCCAGCTACGCGATTATTATGCTGGCCAGGGTCGCCTGATGGCTGTGGACCTGCCGTTTACGGGCATCTTTGTCGGGCTGATCTGGTTGATCGGTGGCTGGCTGGTGGTCGTGCCGGTCAGCGGCTTTGTCATCCTGCTGATTTTCAAGGTCATGTTGCAGCATGTTCAGGGGCCTATTTTTGAACACCGCAAAACCCTGGATGGGCGCCGGTATTCATTTCTGATCGAGTTCTTGTCCCAGATTATCACGGTCAAAAGCCAAACGATGGAACCGCAGATGCTGCGGCGTTATGAACTGCTGCAACAGCAGTCGGTCGGGATCAGCCGCAAGCTGATTTACAACGCCGGGCTGTCACAGTCGTTTGGGGCAATTTTTTCGCAGGCCGCAGTGGCCGCAATGGGCCTGTTGGGCGCGTATCTGGTGATAACGCGCGCGATTGGTGTCGCCGAGCTGGCGGCGTGCATGCTGCTGAACGGCAGGACCGTGCAGCCACTGCTGAAAATGCTCAGCTTTTGGGCGCAGGCTGAAAACGTGACCGCCGCGCATTCAAAAATCGCAGAACTCGGCGCATTGCCGCAACGGGAATTCCCCACCTTTGATCCTGACGATTTGCAGGGTGCCGTGCGATTTGGGGCGGTCAGCCTGGGGCATCCGACACGGGACAGCTATCTGTTTGAAAACGTGTCCTTTGCGTTGTCGCCCGGCCGGTTTCTGGCGCTGGCCGGATCAGATGGTGCAGGCAAGTCTTCTTTTTTGCGCCTTGTGCTGGGCGAACAAACCCCGACCGCAGGGGATGTCGAAATCGACGGCTTTGCAGCGACGCATTTTGCCGAATGTCGCGGCGCTGGCGGGATTTGCTATGTGGATCAGAACCCGGCGATATTTGCCGGCACAATTCTTGAAAACATTTCACTTTTCGGCAGTGGCAGCAGTGCCACACAGGGGTTGAATGCAGCCGCGGAAATAGGCCTGGAAAGGGACATCCATCGCATGCCGATGGGTTATGAAACCCGGATCGGAACCGGACAGCCGGGTGCCGTTAATCAGGGATTGCTACAAAGAATTTGTCTGGCGCGTGCCATCGCGTTGCGACCTAAAATCCTGTTGTTGAATGACCCGACCACGGCGATGGATGCGCGCACGATCCGCCAGTTTGCGGATGTTCTGGCGGACAGGCATTCCCCGATGACGGTCATCGCTGCGACCCGCAACAAGGCGTTGTTGGCGCTGGCGGACCAGACGGTCGTGCTGGGACGTCGGGCGGATGCACAAATCCAACAGTGGGATAATGACCGGGAGATCGACAAAATCGCCGTCACCGCACAGGAAAGGACCGGCTGATGATATCAGGTTTGCCCGGTGAAATAGCCGTTTTGCGCCACGCAATGGCGGCAGCCGGATGGCACAGCGATGATACCCGCGTGCTTGAATCGGTGCCGCATATGTCGTCATCGCTGGCGCCGCAGGATTTTGTGGCAACGCTGCGCAACCTGGGTATCCCGCTTGGCCAGGCCGCGGGCGACATGGCCGACATTCAAGCCGCCGATTGTCCGGTTCTGTTTTTTGCCCGGTCCGGCCACTTGACCTGCATTCTGGACCGCAGGGACAATCAGATCCTTGTCAGCACATTGGCCGCCCCAGAGCCGCGTTGGCAACAGGTTGCGGGCGCGCGTGGCAGATTGGTCAGGCTCGAGACGTTTGCGGATATGTCGCAAGATGCAAATGGACAGTCGGGCGACGGGATATTTGCTGGTTTCAAGGCTTATTTGCCCGGCCTGATCCTGTCATCGACAATGACCAATCTTATGGCCCTGACCGTTCCGCTTTTGATCATGGTGATTTATGACCGGGTGATCCCGACGCAATCGACCGATCTTATATGGTCGCTGGTGCTGGCGGTTGTTCTGGTCCTGATTTGTGACGCCAGCTTTCGCTATGCCCGGGCGTCGGCGCTGGCCCAGTTGGGCGGCGACGTTGAACACAAGCTGGGTCTGGCGCTGTTTACCAAACTGACGCTGTTGCCGCTGGCCCAAATACAAAAATCCAGCGTCGACCAGCAGATTACACGGTTCAAACAGTTCGAAGGTCTGCGTGATGTATTTTCCGGACAGCTTTTGTCAACGCTGCTGGATCTACCGTTCACAGTGTTTTTTCTGGCGTTTTTGTTTGTGATCGCACCACCGGTCGGATGGCTGATCCTGGCGCTGATCTGCGTGTTCATTCTGGCGACCATGCTGACATTACCTGCACAAAAACGCCTGAATGCCATTGCCGGCACCCTTAAATCGCATCAGCAACAACTGCAATTTGAAACCGTCACACAACAACGCAATTTGCACCGTCTGGGATTGGGCGATCATTGGCAGCAGCGCGATCTGGCCCTGGGCCGTCAGGCCGCCACAGCGGCGCGAAAGGCCAAGCAGTTTCAACTGATCAGCCAGGCATTCGGCCAAAGTCTGATGACGGTTGCCGGTGTCGGGGCGATCGTTCTTGGCACATTGGCGGCAATGAATGACAGCCTGTCATTTGGCGCACTGATCGCTGTCATGGCGCTGGTGTGGAAGGTGCTGACACCAATGCAGGCACTGTATTCCAGCGCATCGCAAGTCAACGGGTTTGTCAAAAGCCGGCAGCAGGTTGAACGGGTATTGTCGCTGCCAGAGGAACTGGTCAGAGGGGTAACGAAGAGCCACCAGAAAACATTTCAGGGCAAGGTGTCATTTTCAGGTGTCACCCACCGCTACGATGCCATGAGCGATCCGGCGCTGTTGCAGGTTTCCCTGGATATTGCCGCGCGCGAGTTTGTGGCGGTGTGCGGTGTCAACAGCAGCGGCAAATCGACATTGCTGAACCTGATCGCGGGTCTGAGCCAGCCAACCACCGGCACGATATCCCTGGACGACATCGACTTGCGCCAGATCGCCGTTGATGATTTGCGGCGATCCTTTGGTTATGCACCCAAAGCCACTGAATTTTTCCACGGCACACTGGCCCAGAATTTTCGCCTGGCGGCCCCAGCAGCGACTGATCACGACATTACCCAAGCCATCGCCGCGGTTGGTCTGTCTGACGATGTCCGGGCTTTCCCCCAGGGCATCAACACGCGTCTGTCCGAAAGCTATCGACGTACATTGCCTGCGGCCACATTTCGCGCCCTGGGGGTGGCGCGCAGTTTTTGCACGCCGGGGCAGGGGTTGGTATTGGACGAACCCGGTGTCGGGCTTGATACCGTGCGAAAGGCGGCGTTGCTGGCGCATCTGGGCACCCTCAAAGGGCAAAAAACCATTGTTGTGGCCACAGACGATCCGGATCTGATCGCCTTGGCGGACCGATGTATTTTTCTGGATCACGGTCGGCTGGTCGCCAATGATTGCGGGCCGATCGGCCAGAAAAAAATCATGGCACTTCTTCAAAACATCGGGGGTTAAGCGATGAAACGCGCAGGAAAAGACAATGGCGGGCAGGGCGTTTTTCGCCGACAGTTGCTGCGCCAGAAACGGGCGGCTCCGCTGTTGTCAGCGGTCATGATAGTGACATTGTTCGTATTTTTCGCTGGCGCGATTGGGCTGGCGTCGACGACCACCGTCCAGGAGCTGGCCCGCGGCGAGGCCGAACTGGTGCCCACGGGCCGCATTTGGCAGGTGGAAAGCTTTCAGGGTGGCGTTGTCCGGCAGGTATTGGTGGCCGAGGGCCAGTTGGTCAACAAAGGCGACCTGTTGGCTGTGCTGGGCGCACCGGATCTGGATCGCGGCGCAGATGAATTGCGGCAGGCGCTGGACAGTGCACGGGCGCAACGGCGCGATATCGACGCCATCAGTGCGGCCATCGCCCCCGCCTCGGCAACCCCTGCAATGGCGGCACCGTCTGACAATATGGCGACTCATTCAAAGACTCGTCTGGCGCTGCATCGGGCCCGGCAGGACATGCTGAAACTGCGGGCAGAAAATTTGCAGGCGACGGCCAGATCGCTGGAATCGGCACTGACCATCATTGCTGACCGGGTCCGCGCCAAAGAAAAATCGGTCGAGCGCATTCTGGATTTGCTGGAAAATGGCCATGTAACACGCGCGCGCGCTGACGGAGAGATTGATGCGCTGGACGAATTGCGCAGCCGTCAGGTGGACGCGGACATCGAACATGCAAGGACGTTGGACGAATATGGCGCTGCCAGGTCTGCCGCACTGGAAAACGGTCTGACATTTCGAGAAGAAATTCACGCCGAGGGATACCAGCTGGATCAGGAAATCGCAGGTCTTGAAATTCGTATGGAAGGTATCAAAAGTCAGATTGGGCAGCTGTCAATCCGGGCCCCGGAACAGGGGATCATCCAGGCGGTTGAATTCCCTGCACCCGGCGAAATCGTCAGCGCCGGTGCCACCCTGTTCGAATTATTGCCGACATCGGCGACGTTGGTTGCCGAAGTCAGAATAAATCCCGATGATATCGGCCATGTTCAGGTCGGTGATGCGGTATCACTGAAACTGGCGACATTCGATGCCAGGCGTTACGGCCAGTTGCAAGGTGTCCTGAAATCGCTGTCGCCGACATTTGTGGCGGACGAAACCGGTCAGGAATATTTTCGTGCCACGGTCAGTCTGAACCAAGACACGATTGGCCAGGGAAAATGGCAACGGCAATTGCAGGCCGGGATGACCGCAACCGCAGAAATTATTTCCGATGAGCGGACCGTGATTGCCTATCTCTTGAAACCCATTCAGCGCTCGATGGATCGCGCATTCACCGAGCGGTGAGAGGTTGAAGAAAGCGGTGAACATTATTGATATTGCGGTGTAAATGGCCGATCTTTCACCCGGCATTCCAGCAACTTGTCGCGGGCCGCGCATTCGCTGTGACACGCAAATGAAATGACATTCACAATGCGGGATGCTAGGTCTGGCAGGGACATCGAATTGACGAAAGTTGCCCCAAATGACCACGATAGATCTGAATGCCGATCTGGGCGAAAGCTTTGGCGCCTATCAAATCGGGAATGACCGCGATCTGCTGAAAATCGTCAGCAGCGCCAATATTGCCTGCGGCTTTCACGGCGGTGATCCGTCGGTGATGCACGGCACAATTCAGGCCGCAAAAGCTGCGGGCGTGCGCATGGGCGCGCATCCTGGTTTCAACGATCTGGCGGGGTTCGGACGACGGGTTATCCGTGGCAACAGCCCGGCCGAAATCGGTCATATGATCCTTTACCAGATCGGGGCGTTTCAGGGGATCGCACGGGCACTGGACGCCGAAATGGCCTATGTCAAATTACACGGTGCGCTGTCAAATATGGCGATGGTCGAGCAACCGATTGCAGATGCATTTTTATCCGTTATGCAGGCGGGCGCGCCCGGCGTCGCCGTTATGGCGATGCCTCACAGCGCAATCGAAAGCGGGGCCCGTGATCGCGGCGTCAGCGTCATAAAAGAGGCGTTCGCCGATCGCGCCTATCTGGCCAATGGCATGTTGATGCCGCGCAGCCAGCCCAATGCGGTAATTCATGATCCCGGGGCCGCATGCGCACGGGTGCTGGACATGTTGGACAGCCGGTCAATTTTGGCCGATGACGGCAGCCGCATCCCGGCGGACATCGACAGCATTTGTGTGCACGGCGACAACCCCGAAGCGGTGGTCATTGCTCAATCCATTCGCAACGCGCTTGAATCCGCCGGGGTTAGTGTGGCACCTGTCCACGGCTCGTAGGGTGCCCCGGTGATCGCACGGATACGCCAGTTATTTTGATCGTTCCGCCATCCAGGTGTCCAGGTCGCCAACCTCTTTGGCGGACATGCGAAGCCCCAGTTTGGAACGCCGCCAGACCACGTCCCGGGCTGTTTGGGCAAATTCATTGTCCATCAACCAGGACACTTCGGTTTGGGTCAGCGTCGCGCCGAATGACAGGCCCAGATCGCTGACGGAGGTCGCACCGTCCAGCATTCTGGCGGCATCAGTCCCATAGGCGCGTACCAGCCTCTTGGCCCATTTTTCGTCCAGAAATCCGTGCTTGGCCACGAGTTGGTCAATAAGCTGCTGCACCCCGTCATGCGCGAAATCCCCACCCGGCAACGCAGCGCCGGCAGTCCAGGGGTCACCGGTTGCACCCAATATCGGGACGATTTTTTCCAATGCGTGTTCGGCCAGGCGTCGCGCCGTGGTTATTTTGCCGCCAAAAACATTCAGCATCGGGACCCCGGCGGACTGGTCGACCTTGAGCACATAGTCCCTGGTGGCGGCGGTCGCCGATTTGGCGCCGTCGTCAAACAGCGGTCGCACCCCGGAATAACGCCAGACGATATCATCCATCGTAACCGGATTTATCAGGTACCGGGACACGAAATCGCACAGATACTGCGCCTCTTGATCTGTGCATTCCGGTTTCACATTCACATCGGCATGTTCGGCGTCGGTCGTGCCGATCAAGGTAAAGTCGGTTTCATACGGTATTGCGAAAATTATCCGCCCGTCCTGACCCTGAAAGAAATAGCATTTGTCGTGATCAAAAAGCTGGCGGGTTACAATGTGGCTGCCCCGTACCAGCCGCACACCGTCCTTGCTGTTCACATGGGCTTTGGTGCGTATGATATCTTCGACCCACGGGCCGCTGGCATTCACAAGGATCCGTGCGCGGGTCGCGGTCTGTTCGCCGGTCGCGACGTTTTGCGTTTCAATTTTCCAAACGTCGCCGTCGCGTTGGGCACTGACAACTTTGGTCCGCGTCGCAATACGAGCGCCACGTGCCTGTGCATCGCGCGCTGTCAGTGCGACCAGTCTGGAATCTTCGACCCAACAGTCCGAATATTCGTAGGCTTTGGTAAAGCGGTCCTGCAACGGGCGACCAACTGGATCGCTGCGCAAATCGACCGATGTGGTGCCGGGAAGGATCTTGCGCCCCCCCATATGATCATAAAGGAACAGGCCCAAACGGATCAGCCATGCAGGCCGGCGCCCTTTCATCCAGGGCAAAAAGAAGCTCAATAATTTTGAGGTCGGCGTCTCGGACTCAAAACGCATCGATTTATGGTAAGGCAGCACAAATCGCATCGGCCAGCTGATATGGGGCATGGCGCGTAATAGTATTTCGCGTTCAATCAAGGCTTCGCGCACCAGCCGGAACTCGAAATATTCCAGATACCGCAACCCGCCATGAAACAATTTGGTTGATGCAGAGGATGTCGCCGACGCAAGATCGTTCATTTCCGCAAGCGCAACCGACAGACCGCGCCCAGCCGCATCGCGTGCGATCCCGCACCCGTTAATCCCACCGCCAATGACAAAGACATCGACCACTGACGCATCGTTTTTGTCTTTCGACATGTTCGACCTCTGACACGAATGATTGCTGGTGAATATCCGGGGAATCGGAATATTCGTTTCCATTGCTTATAGGTTCGTTTTTGTTGTTTTGGCAAGAAAATAGTCAAAAATCTTCCGATATGATCGCTATTTTCAAATTACTCTTGCCTATTCGCGCAAATGCGAACACATTGTGTCGGCAAAAAAGAGGCCAGTATGACACGCGGATTGCGCCACCCGGAAATTATGGAAATCGCAAGAAAAGAAGGGCGGGTCACGGTCGATGATCTGGCCAGCCGCATGCGCGTCACCGTGCAAACCGTGCGCCGTGATTTGACAGCATTGACCGAAAGCGGCCAGTTGGATCGCGTGCACGGCGGTGCAATTTTGCCGTCGGGTGTGGCCAATATCGGTTATGCAACGCGGCGCGAAATGCATGATCAGTCGAAAATCGCGATTGCGCGGCGCTGCGCGCAGGCCATACCGGACCACGCGTCGCTGTTCCTGAACATCGGCACAAGCACCGAAGCGGTCGCGCGGGAATTGTTGGGCCATAACAATCTGTTGGTTGTCACAAATAACATGAATGTCGCCAATATTCTGGTGGCCAACCCGACCTGCCAGATCATGGTATCAGGTGGTGCTTTGCGCCGGACAGATGGTGGGTTGATCGGCGATCTTGCCACGTCATTTGTCGCGCAATTCAAGGTCGATATCGCAGTGATTGGTTGTTCTGCGCTGGATGATGATGGCGACCTGCTGGATTTTGACATTTCCGAAATCGGCGTCAGCAAGGCGATGTTGCGTCAGTCACGCAAAGCCTTTCTTGTGGCCGATAGCTCAAAATTTGGCCGATCGGCGCCAGCGCGCATTGCGTCGTTGCGTGACGTCGAGACATTTTTTACGAACGCGCCTGTTCCAAAAAACCTGACAGATAAATGTGCGACCTGGGGCACCAAAATTGACATCGGGTCGTGACAATTCCGTGGTTTGTACACCAAATATTGGTTTGATAAGCGGCTGATCCCAAAAGTATGCGCAAACCTGGCGATCAGGTGATGGCCGGTTGGGCAGGGTCTGTCGTATCATGTGAGTGCGGTGCTGTTCGATGCAGAACCGGTCGCGCGCCAGACTGTCCAATTTGCGCCTTGATGTCAGGATGGAAACCGCGCGAATTGAAGCGGCTGCGGGACGCCGGAACGTCGCGACATGTGTCGACAAGACAAATGGCCGTTTGCATAAAATTCACATGCAGCGATTTCCACATCTATTGTTCGGCCAGCAATTTTGCGTTGCCGCCCGCCGCAGTGGTGTCGATGCAGATGTGGCGTTCCAGCAAGCACTGGGGGCGCATGTTGCGTGTCGCGATCAGCGCAAGGATTGGACCGTTACGTTGCGCCAGCGCGCGTCTTGCCATCGTCAGATCAGGGCGATCGGACCATAGTGCGACTGCATCAAAGTCTTTCAGATGTGCAAGAGCATCGCGTTTCAGATATCCCGCTATACCGGCATCGTCCGGCCAGCCAGGAACCACGGCAAGCGCGGAGCAGCCGGCGCCTTGCGCGATTTGCATTTGTTCTTTTGCATCGTCGATGGTTGGTCCCAGACACAGTATTTTCCCGCGCGGGACGCTATGCAACCGATTGGATTCCCCGGTGGGACCGGGCATATCGGCGGTCGCAATGATCTGCCTTTGTGGGTGTGGCAACGCGGCCAGGGCCGATTGAACAATACCGGGTTCTGCGACGGGTGTTTGCACCGGTTCATGGCCGACGAGGGCCGCATGGGTGAAACCAGGCAGATAATGTGGTCCGCCCGCCTTGGGGCCGGTGCCCGACAGGCCCTCGCCGCCGAAAGGCTGGGAACCTACCACAGCGCCGATTTGGTTGCGATTGATATAGATGTTGCCGACGTTGATCCGCGACGTGATCTGCTCGACCCGGCCGTCGATCCGGCTGTGCAGTCCAAATGTCAGGCCATAACCGGATCGGTTGATATCGTTGACAATATTGTCGATGTCGCCGGATTCAAACGTGGCCACATGCAGGACCGGGCCAAAAACCTCTTGTTCGAGATCTGCAATGCCGCCCACCCGGATCACGGCCAACGGAACGAACAATCCCTTCGCTGGCGGATCGACCTTTTTCAGCAATCGGCCGTCCGCCTGGGCCACATCGATATATTGGGTGATTTCGGTCTGGGCGGTCTTGGTGATCACCGGTCCGATATCGGTGGCAAACCGCCAGGGTGCGGCGATCTTCAATTCGTCCATCGCCCCAAAAAGCATGGTCAGAAACCGGTCGGCGATATCTTTTTGCAGATACAAAAGGCGTAGTGCCGAACATCTTTGCCCTGCGGACTGAAACGCCGATGCGACGATATCGCGGACAGCTTGTTCCGGCAGGGCGGTCGAATCCACGATCATCGCGTTCAACCCGCCGGTTTCTGCGACAAAGGGCGCATCGGGTGCGATACTGTGTGCCATTTTACGGTTGATGATATGTGCAACACCGGTGGACCCGGTGAAACATATGCCGTCAATACGCGGATCGGATGTCAAAAGGGTGCCTATGGTGTTGCCAGGACCCGGCAGCAACTGAAGCACGTCTTTTGGCACCCCGGCTTGGTGCAACAACCGAACCGCGATCGCCGCGATTATCGGGGTCGGATCGGCGGGCTTTGCCAGCACGCCATTGCCAACCGCAAGGGCCGCTGCGATTTGCCCGGTAAAAATGGCCAGCGGGAAATTCCACGGCGATATGCAGGTGATCAATCCGCGCGGCGGCAGGTTTTGTATCGGCTGGGCCTGGGCGGCATAATATCGCAGGAAATCGACCGCCTCGCGCAGTTCGGACACAGCGTCGGTTTGGGTTTTGCCGGCCTCTCGCGTGAGGGCGGCAAATATTTCGCCCGCATTTTCCTGATAAAGTGTCGCTGCGTGTTCCAGTATCGGCGCGCGCGCACCGGCGCTTGTATCAGACCAGCTGCGTGCCGCTGTCAGTGCGGTTTCAACGTCATGCGGGGTTGCGTGGGTCACGGTGGCGATGACATCGTCACGATTTGCCGGGTTCAGCACCGGTTCAGGTTTCGTTGAACGCAGATGCCCGGCGATGATCGGTCCGGCTTTCCAAACGCAATGCCTGAACGCGGCTCTGGCGGCATCAAACCTGTCCAGATCGCACTGGTTGCGCAAATCCCATCCCTGTGAGTTTGTGCGTTGTGGTTTGAAAAGGTCTGATGGGGCCACAACAGAGCGGTGCCACGGCGCGCCGGCAGTGAAAGCATCAAACGGGTCAGCCGCTATGGCTTCGGCCGGCACGGATTTGTCCACAATTTGATTGACAAAAGAACTGTTGGCGCCGTTTTCCAACAATCGTCGCACTAGATACGCCAACAGGTCCTGGTGGGTTCCGACGGGGGCGTAAATCCGGCAACTTGTGCGGTTGCGCGCCATAACCGTGCGATACAATGCCTCGCCCATGCCGTGAAGGCGCTGAAATTCAAACCGCTGCCCGTCATCGGCCAATTCCAGGATCGCCGCGACGGTATGCGCGTTGTGGGTGGCAAACTGGGGATAGATCCTGTCACTGTATTCCAGCAGTTTTTTGGCGCAACATATATAGGAAACATCAGTGGCATCCTTCCTGGAAAAGACCGGAAAATCCGACACACCGTCGACTTGTGCGATTTTGATCTCGCTGTCCCAATAGGCCCCCTTGACCAGCCGCACCATGACATTGCGGTCCAGATTTTCTGCCAGCATATAAAGCCAGTCAATGACGGTCCCGGCGCGTTTGCCATAGGCCTGAACGACGACGCCAAAGCCATCCCAGCCGGCCAGCTCGGGCGCGCTCAGCACCGCCTGGATGATGTCCAGCGACAGGTCCAGCCGGTCGGCCTCTTCCGCGTCGATGTTCAGGCCCATACCGGCCGATCTGGCCATGATCGCCAGTTGCAGAACTTTTGGTGCCAGTTCCCGGATCACACGTTTTTTCTGGCTCATCTCATATCTGGGATGCAGCGCGGAAAGTTTGATCGAGATACCGGGATTGTCGGCGATGGCAGTGGCTGTTGCATGATGTGACAGCACACTGATTGCATCGCGATAGGCGTCAAAGAATTTATCCGCGTCGGACTGGGTCAACGCGGATTCGCCCAGCATATCGTAGGAAAACGTGTATCCGGCCTTTTGCCAGATGTGCCCGCGTTCCAGGGCTTCTGGGATTGTGCGTCCCAGAACGAACTGGTGCCCCATTTCTTTTACCGCCTGTTTGACGGCCAGCCGAATGATCGGTTCGCCCAACCGCTTGATGGCGGCGGTCAGGGTATCGGCTACGCTGTGACCTTTGCGTTCTGCCAGCACCTTTCCCGAAAGCATCAAAGCCCAGGTCGAGGCATTGACAAGCGACGAACTGGAATTGCCCAGGTGGGTGCCCCAGGGGGATGCGGCAATCTTGTCTTCGATCAGTTCGTCAATGGTGGGGGCATCGGGGACGCGTAACAACGCCTCTGCCAGGCACATCAGGGCGACACCTTCGTCGGTGGACAGACCGTATTCTGCCAGAAACACTTCCATCAGACCGGGTTTGGTGTCGTTGCGAATGTTTTGCGTCAGTGTTGTTGCCTGCGCGGTGATGCGGTCGCGTACGGCCTTGGGAATGTCAGCCGCCGCGATCAGCGTATGCAGCAGGGTCATTTCATCGGGCCGCGTGTGCTGCCTGATTTTCAGTCGTTGCGCGGCAAGGGCAGGCATGAGCGTGTTCTTTCGTATTGGAGGTTGCCCAAGTATAGCATTGCTACAAAAGACGTTTACGCCTATTTTCGCAAAAAATCAGAGAATAACACTAATTTAGTTTAGTATATTAGGCTAAAAGGGTCGAAAAATGAAAGAAAATGGTGAATGCGACCGGTTCGATCTGGCTATTCTAGAGATACTGGAGCGCGACGGACGTATTACGATAACGGATCTGGCAAAACAGGCGGGTCTGTCCAAGACACCGTGTCAGGTCCGCATGAAACGCCTGATCGAGCGGGGCTATATCACCGGTTTCCGGGCGGTTTTGAATTATACGCTTCTGGATGTTGGGCATGTCGCCTTTGCCCAGGTCAAACTGCATAACACGACCCAGTCCGCTTTGGATGCGTTCAACAAGGCTGTTCGTGACATAGCCGAGGTTGAACAGTGCCATATGGTTGCGGGGTCTTTCGACTATCTGCTGAAAGTGCGTACCAAGGATATCGAAAGCTATCGGCGTGTACTGGGCGAAAGCATTTCGGCCCTGCCGCATGTCGCCAGTTCTTCGACCTTTGTGGCCATGCAGGCGGTCGTGGAACACACCCCCTGACGATCCATGGGCGGCGCTTTTGCGGGTATGGGTCGGGGGCAACTTGGAATTGGCCGTAGGGCGTTGACCATCTTTGGTGACGATGGTCTGTTGCTGTTGATATCCCAGATGGCAACAGGATTGATCGGCACAAAATGGCGGAAACAAAGAACGTACTTTTCATTATGTGTGACCAGCTTCGGTGGGATTATCTGTCCTGTTACGGGCACCCGCATCTGCACACGCCCAATATCGACCGGTTGGCCAGCCGCGGGGTCCGGTTTGACCGGGCCTATGTGCAGTCGCCGATCTGTGGCCCCAGCCGCATGAGCTGTTATACCGGGCGCTATCCTATCAGCCACGGCTCGACCTGGAATGATTTTCCGCTGCGTGTCGGCGAACTGACGCTTGGGGATCATTTGCGCCCTTTGGGTGTCGACACGGTTCTGGTGGGAAAAACGCATATGCGAGCCGACAAAGAGGGCATGGAACGGTACGGGATCGATGCAGGATCGGTCATCGGTGCGCGCCTGGCAGAATGCGGATTTGATGTTTTCGAACGCGATGACGGGCTGCATCCGGATGGCGATTATGCGCCGGACTCGGCCTATAATGCGTATTTGCGCGACAAAGGGTACAATGACCCCAACCCCTGGAATACGCGCGCCAACGGCGTGCTGCCGGAACATGATGGCGAAAGTGGTCTGGGCTGGTTTTTAAAGTATTCCAACCGGCCGGCAAACGTGGCCGAAGAAGACAGCGAAACGCCCTATCTGACCCGCAGGTTCATGGAATTTGTTGAATCGCGCAAGGATCAGACGCCCTGGATGTGTCACCTGTCATTTATCAAGCCACACTGGCCATATATTGTACCTGCACCCTACCACGATATGTACGGGCCGCAGACGTGGCTGGCACCTGTGCGTGACGGGCGCGAAAAACGCAATCCGCATCCTGTTTATGGTGCGTTCATGAAATCACGGGCCAGCCGGACCTTTGTCAAAGAAGGTGCGCGCGAAACCGTTTTGCCGGCCTATATGGGGTTGATCAAACAGATCGACGATCAGATGGGGCATTTGTTTCAGTTTATGGAAACCCACGGCCTGATGGAGAACACAATGATCGTGTTCACGTCAGACCATGGCGATTATCTGGGCGACCATTGGATGGGCGAAAAGGATCTGTTTCATGATCCGTCGGTAAAGGTGCCGCTGATCATTTTCGACCCCTCGCCAGATGCCGATGCGGCGCGTGGAACGGTCTGTGATGATTTGGTTGAGCTGATCGACCTGGCACCAACATTTCTGGAATATTTCGGGGGTGCACCGGCGCCACATCGCCTGGAAGGCGCAAGCCTGGCACCGCTTTTGCGCGGGGAAACACCTGCGAACTGGCGCGAATTCGCGTTTTCGGAATACGACTACTCTATGACCCCGGCGCGCCGCGCACTGGGGCGCGGCCCAAGTGACTGCCATCTGATCATGGCGACCAGCCAGAAATGGAAATTCGTGTTTTCCGAAGGCCACCGCGCGATGCTGTTTGACCTGGAAAATGATCCCGACGAATTGTCTGATCTGGGTGATGACCCTGCATATGCAGACACGGTTGCAGACCTCAACCAGGTGGTTTTCGAATGGTCACGAAGGTTACGGCAACGCGTCACCACGCCTGATACAAAAATTACACAGGCGACGGCCACGCGTGCGTTGAACAAGGGCATACTGGTCGGCTTTTGGGACGAAGATGAACTGGAAAATGCAAAATCCGGCAAGTGATCCCAAAATCGCCAATGCGGAAGGCCGCCGTCAAGGTGCATCAACCCCGACGACGTGATGTCTGTGCAGTGAAGGCTGTGCCTTGGTAACTTGCCGAAAACAAACGGTTTCCGCCGTCTTTGGGTTGGGGTTGTGGCGGGGATATTTGTCTTCATTGTTCCAGAGGGTCCCTGGAATGCCCGCCAGTTCAGCAAAGACGGCCCATGCTGCACTTATCGTGATTTGACAAGCACTGACATCTTTTCAGGTCTGCGGTTTTTGCAGCCGATATCCGCCCGGAGTTTTTAGTCGCCCAATTTTCCGGTGCGCTGTCAGACGGTCGTTCACATCACAATGACTTGCAGTCAACAGCAGTTGCACTTTGAAAAAAACTGAATGATTAGTGGAAAATGGATCTGACAGTATCCTCGTTTCTGCTTGCATTTGGCCTTGGTTTGCTTGGCTTTATCGAGCCGTGCACCATTGGCGCGCATATGCTTTTTCTTGACACGCAAAGACGTCGGTCTGCCCGGTCTCGTGCCATTGCAGCCACTGTGTTCTTGCTTGCGCGGCTGTTTGTCATGGGTGGCTTTGGCGGGATTATCGTTGTGCTGGGGCAGCGATTAATCGGGGCGCAAACGACCGCCTGGCTGATTTTCGGGCTGATTTATCTTGCTGTGGGACTGACCTTTATTACCGGCTTTTCCAGCTATCTTGGGCGGCGCGTGCGTGTCGCCCCCGAGACATGGAAACTGGCCAGTAATCCGCTTTTGCAGGGGGCGGCCTTTGGGCTTAATATCCCTGCCTGCGCTGCACCAATCCTGTTCGCGGTGATCGGTTCCGCTGTTGCGGGGTCATCGGCTGCCACCGGGTTTACGATGATGGCCATTTTCGCGTTTGCCTTGTCGGCCCCGCTTTTCCCGCTGTCGCTGATGCCTTCGCTGGCCCGCCCGCTGGACAGGCTGGCAGACTGGCTGCGCCCGCGCCGATGGGTTATCGGGGCGGTCTTTGTTGGGCTGGGTCTCTGGTCGGTTTGGTTCGGGCTTTTTGTTGACCCGGAAGACTGGGCCGGCACGTGACGGCGCGACGTCGCTTTTGGCATGTTGCCGCCTCTGGCACGGCCTTTCAGGCTGGCTCGGCTGCGGTGGACAGTTCAACGATCATGTCGGCCCTGGTTTTTCAGTTGACCGGCAACCCCATTGCGGTGGGGGCGGTGTCCACGATCCTGCGACTGGGGTGGCTGGTTCCGCAATTTTTTGTTGGCTTTCTGGCAGGTCGCGGCGGCGCATCGATGCCTTATTATGTGGTCGGCGCATTTGGGCGTACCGCTGCCATTGCCAGCCTTTCGGTGTTGCTTTGGGTCGGTGCGACCGCAGGTTGGAGCCTGTCATCGCTGGGGGCAATAACGCTTGTTTTATGGACATTTTACGCGTTCGTCAGTGGTATTGTCGGTGTGCCTTATAATGACATCGTGGCGCGATCTGTTCCGTCAGATTTTCGTTCGCGCCTGCTTGCGCTGCGATTTTTCGGCGGAGGTCTGGTTGCGCTTGTCGTTGCCGCGTTCGCCGACATGGTTGTACGGCAAATGGATTTTCCGCTCTCTTACGCGGCGGTCCTGGGCCTCGCCGCAGTTCTGATGCTGTTCTCGGCTATCGTTTTTGTGCTGATGGGCGAGCCGAAGCGGACAGAGCAGCCAAAGGCACCGATTAGTTTTGTTACCTATTTTCGCGCGGGCATTGCGGTTTTTCAAAGTGACCACAGGTTCCGGCATTTCGTTTTCGCCCAGTGGTGCGGTGGCGCGGTTCTGATTGCCGCACCGTTTTATGTGATCACGGCTGATGGTTTGGGTCTGGGGCTGGAAAACATTGCACTGCTTCTGGGGGCGCAGACTGCTGGTGCTCTTGTCTCAAACCCGCTGTGGGGCCACTGGGGTGACAAGAAAGGAAAGCTGGCGTTGATGCAGGCCATCGCAATTGGCCGGATCGGTCCACCGATTGTGTTGATTGCGTTGTTGTGGTTTGGCGTCAGCAATGCGGTATTACTGCCGTTGCTGATTGCGGTGTTCTTTGTGCTGGGTGCGCTTGCCAACGGGCTGACGATTGCCGTCATCGGATTTTTGATGGAAATCTCGCCGGACGACCGCCGTCCGGCCTTTAGCGGCTATTTCAATGCGCTGAGCGCGCCTGCATTCCTGTTGCCGCTTGTCGGTGGTTTGTTGTTCAGCACTGTCGGCCCGGCGGTGGTGTTCATAGTGGCACTGATCGCCGCGTTAGGGCAGGCCGTTCTGTTCGCGCGCTTTCCAAAACAAAGTCAAACCCCCAAAACAATGCCTGAAGCACAGTAGAAAAAGTGTTCAACGGGTGCCCAATCGTGGGTAACCCGCCCTATACCAGCAACGCAGTCGCATACATGACGACAAGCCCGGTCGCCAGTCCACCGGCATAGGCCGGGCGGGTCAGGGATGCAGGCCCTTCAGACCGCATCGTCAGGCCGACAACCTCTATAATGACTTGCAGGATCGCGCCGACTCCGACCCCAAAACACAGGGCTACAAATAGTGGGCTGACGGCCTGTGAACCCAGCCATACGCCAACGACCGCCGGCAGACCCGCCAGCATGGCCAGGCCGAAAAATACCATCAGGCTGGGCCGCAGCCGCACCAATGGTGCCGCGATTCCGATACCTTCGGTGACATTGTGAATTACGAAACCGACGACAAGAAACGTGGCCAGCGCCGCAGCCCCGGTGGCAAATGATGCACCGACCACCAGTCCCTCGCCGAAATTGTGCAGCCCAATCCCCAGGGCGATAAATGTGGCCAGTGCGATCCCGTCGGGTGGTTTCCCGCCGCGCCGCCCGAAAGCGAACAGTCCCAGTGTTGTCAGCCCCGCCGAAACCCAGACAAGTGTTTCACCCCTTAGCCGCCCCATTGTCTGCGCCCCGGCTTCCAGGCCTTCGCGCAATGTGTCCACCAGCAGATAGGCCAGCAGCCCGACCGTCAGCGCCAAAAGAAAATCGATCAGTCCCGGTCCGGCATCACGCAGGGCCGGATAGGCCAGCATGCCGGTCGCAACCGGTGCGACCCCCAATAACAGGCCGACAACAGCCAGAATCCACAGGGTCGGCCCATCAAGTGCCAGCGCGGTCTGGGCGACATCGATCGTATGTTCAAACGTAATACCTGTAGAGGTCAGCAAAACGATATGGTGGGTTTCGCCATCGATCCAGGGATAGGGGATTTGGACGGTACTTTGCGCCAGGCGGTCAATGGGTCCCGGTGGATTGAGGGTAAAATCACGATAGGCACCGTCAACCTGAACCTGGGCAATTGCCACCGGATCAGAGCCGTCGGCCCGGATGGTCAATTCGATCAGGCCTGGCGAAAGCTGAACCGACTCGACGGCCAATGTTTCGACCGGTGGGGCGGCTTGGGTCAGACGCTCGAACGGTTTGCCGACGATGATGAATGAAACAATTGCCACCAGCACAACCAGAGGAATGACAAGCCAAATGATCCGCATGCGTTATACCACCTCGAAATGGCTCATCCAGCCAAGTTCTGCAAACTCTGTCTGGTGGGCGTGAAACATGTATAGGCCGGGCTCGTGGTCGGAAAAATCTATCTCGATAATGCCCCGCTGAGCCTGGCACTGCATCACCGTGTCGACGATGCGCAGGGTCGGGTCCAGCGTGGTGCCGTGATCGAAGTAGTTGAAGAAATTCCCGTGCAGGTGAAACGAATTGATGGCGTCAAATTCGGTCATATTCACCAGATACACCCGGATCGGTCGGTCACGTTCTACCAAAAGCGGCTGTTCGTTATAGGCAAAGGGATAGGTGTTGACGGCGTAGAATTCGTTGGCGTCATCAAAGTTCGTATCAAACCCGTTCATCACCATGACAAATTCCTGCCAGCGGGCATTTTCGGGGGTGCCGAACCGCCGCCCCAGTGCTGCGTCGCGCATTTCAGGGTGCAGGTCGGGATCGGGGTCAATGATGAACGCGCCGTAAAGACCTTTGTGGATGTGCCGTTTCAGCGGGAAAGTGTGGCAATGATAAAGGTGGCAACCAAATGGTTTGGCGTCGAATTCATAAGTGAATTCGCCGCCCGGATCGACCATTCCGGCCCCCGGAACACCATCCATCCGCGCCGCATGAATACCGTGGAAATGCATTGTGTGGGGGTGGCTGCCTGCATTCAGGAAATTGATGCGCAGCCGTTCGCCCTCGACACAGCGCAATGTCGGGCCTGGTACGCGACCGTTATAGGCCCAGGCCGGAAAATAGACGCCGGGCGCGATTTCCAGTTCGACATCCACGGCGGTGATCGTCCACTCGCGGGTGCGTGTTCCATCAGCCGCTGTTGACACCGTGCCGAAATCAAACTCGGTCGCGATATCCTGCGGGCTGAATCCATTCGCCGCATAATCGACGGTACCGACAACGCGGTTGCTGCCCATGTTAGCTGGTTGGGTATCCAGGCTTGCAGGGACCAGCCCTTGCGCACGGGACATTGAAGCCGGCAAACCAATTCCTGCCATAAGTCCCAGAATTTGTCGCTTTGACAGCCGCACTGAGTTCCTCCTTGAAGCGGATGATCACCGTTGCACAAAAACGCGCACCAACGAGCCGCTGGGGCTGTTTAGTAATATTGCAAATCATTCGCAAGAAGAACTTGATGCTTTCGGTGGGATTTTTCACGCACCAATGGCCAATGCGCAGATGTGACCGCGTTTTTGGTCTGATCAGCGGCCTTTTGGGGTGTGAATGCGATTAGGGTTGCAGGATCCGGGGTGCGGGCGCGCTGACAACAGATGCACATCCGCAATTGGCCTGAGACGCGTTCATCCAGCCCCGCGCAGGACGTGTTACGGACGTGCCAGCGACCACATGCCATCCACACCGTCGCCTTTGATGTCACCGGGCTTGCGGTCTTTGGAATACAAATACAGCGGCAGACCGCGAAACGCCGCCTGCATCGATCCGTCCGTCCGCCGGATCAGAGTGTAATTGTTGCCCAGCTTCGTGTCAGCGTCCAGAATTGCCGGGGTCCAATCATCCAGACAGGCGCCGTAACAGTTGGACTGCCCCGCCAGGTCCTTGGCATAGGTATAAAGCGACATATGATCCTGATACATCACGTAAATCTGGCTGTTGAATTCCCGACTGTGGACAAATTTATTGCCATGACTGTCGGCGCTGGCAGGACTGCCAAATACCAAAATACTTAGCCCCAAAAGGCCGCCGGTGAAAAATTTGGTCCTGGTCATGTTCATTTGCAGAGTCCTGATAGGGTCGCCAAGCAACAAAATTACTGCCCGCAATATTATATGCAGTCGCCATCAGTGGCCATCACAATATGTGTTCACAGCACGACACAAATTCTTGTAATCCGGGAAATAACCCTGATGTCGCCGGGCATGCCTGAAAAATGAACCGCAATATTGGCGTTCATCGATTAGTCGCGGTGAAATAGCGCACTGTATCGCGGTGCAAAATATGCGGCAAACGCCTTGACCTCGGGTCGGCTGTACGCTGTAGGACTAACCACTAACCAGCAGGTCACTTTAGTTTCGGCGGGCAGCTCAAAACAATGAACGATGTTGTCGGTGCGCTGTTTGAAACGCGTCGGCAACAGACCAATCCCAACACCCATTTGTATGCGAAAGTGGCCCCAGATTAGAGGCGCAACATCAGCGCGTCAGCGAAATCATCAAAGTCTTTGGGCCGCATCCACACCGCAATGCGGTTCTCGCACGATCATCCACACCCCAAGCAGAGGATTATATACAGAAGGGAGACTTTACACACTTGCCCGACAAAAGCCACTAGCGACACAGCCATTTTTCAGAGCAACGATGCGAAAAATTGCCTAAGGCATTGAAATTAATGGAGGCGAGTACCACGGCCATCTGTAGTCCTCATTGTTGATCTTAAATCATTTTTTCGGCTTCGTGACGATTTGGCTTTCCTCTATTTCCCTCTTGGACTATCTTTCGAACTGTATAATAGGGGGGTAGATAGGAGTGAGGCTTGCCACGTCAAACACTTAAGGAACTAACCGCCTTTCAGGTCGATAGGCTGAACAAGTCGGGCTACCATAGGGTTGGCGGAGTAAGTGGGCTGTGCTTGCAGGTGAAGGCGACTGGTTCAAGGTCTTGGGTGCTTCGGATGACGTTTGGTGGCAAGCGTCGAGATTTAGGGCTTGGTAGTTATCCGTCTGTAACGTTGAGCATGGCTCGCGAAAGGGCGCGCATGTCGCTCGACCGGGCTTGGGCCGGATATGACCCTGTTGAGGAGCGCAGAGAGCTACGCGAAAAATCAAAACCTGCTGTTGAGAGCGCGGAAACGAAGACTTTCAAGCAGTGTGTTTTGGAATTTTGCCAAGATAAAATCATGCATCAGAAGAATGCGCACCGCGCTCGGCAGCAATTTGAGAATTCGCTGGAGGCTTATGCGTTTCCGATTTTAGGGGAATTGCCAGTCGATAAGATCGAGTTGGATCACATCCTCCAAGTTCTGCGCCCCATTTGGAAAGAAAAGCCAGACACTGCGTCGCGGGTGCGTAGTCGGGTTGAACGTGTTCTGAATTGGGCGACTGTCAGCGGGCATCGAACTGATGAAAATCCTGCCAGATGGCGGGGTCACTTGGATCAAATCTTGGCCCCTCCCAGCAAGCTGCGGGCGCAGGGACACCACCCTGCGTTGCCAGTAAATGACATGCCCGAATTCATGGGGTCGCTGAAAAAGCGGAAAGCCTCGAACTCAGCGTTAGCTTTGGAATTCCTTATACTAACAGCAGGTCGCTCAGGTGAGGTGCGAAACGCTGAATGGGCCGAAATCGATTTTGAGCAGAAAGTTTGGAATGTGCCTGCGGGACGTACAAAAACCGGAAGGAACCATCGCGTACCGCTTTCTGAGCAAGCGCTAAATGTTCTGACCACGACGCCGCGGATAGCTGGCGCAGATAAGATTTGGAGCGGCGCCTCTGGCAAACCAATGTCCGACATGACGATTGCTGCAATTGTTAAGAAAATGAATGCTGCTGAGGAGACAGCGGGTGGGGACGGGTGGAAAGACGCACAATCCAATCGTGTAGCAACCCCGCATGGGTTTCGCTCAACCTTCCGGGATTGGGCAGCAGAAGAGACCGAATGGCCAAGGGAAATGGCTGAAATCGCGCTGGCGCACAATATGGGGTCTGCCGTGGAGCGTGCTTATCGGCGAACTGACATGTTGGAACGTCGGCGTGCAATGATGCAAGATTGGGCTGATTTTGTTCATGGAAAGCTGAACTCGCTCCCCTAAAACACTCATTGTATTGACAAAAATTCAGTGGCGATATAAGTCATACACAGGCCGTTATTTCCGTTTGGGGAGATGACGGGGCACCTTGTGTCGAATATCGCTAGTTACATAGGCTTTGATAGGCCACTGACCACCGGGCCTTTGACCAGGCCGCGACTGACCCAAACTAAGTCGCACACCGCGTAGATGTCCCAATCAGTTGAAAAACTGCTGGGAAAACGCGTGAACTTGTTTCTCTACATTTTCCTGGCACCCACCCTTTACGGAGGTGCTCTTATGACATCCCACGTTCAAAACATGGGGGTTGGATCGCGCACGAAGCAAATCGATTTTGCGGCTTTGCCTGACCAAGCCCTAATAAATGCCAACCAAGTGCGAACATTGTGTTCAATGTCGCCTGCTGTCCTTGATCGCAGAATTGCTCAGGGCCGGTTCCCTTTGCCCAATTACCATGGGCGCAACCGTGTCTGGCCTTGGGCCAAAGTAAAGGCTTGGTTGGAATTGGCAGCTCAGCAGCAAGCGCCGCTCTAACTCTGATTTTCTGGTGTTGGGCTGCGCGACCACGCGGCCCAAATCTCCAAATTTCAGAATATCCCACACCACGAAATGCCGCTTTGGTGCGGCTCACGAGAAATCCCAAGCCCAACTGGGCTGTTTTCTCCATAGATAAGGAAATCGGCGATGACCGAAAAAAGTACTGTAACCGAAAACGAATTCAATCTCCTCTCTACAGCGATCCAAGGGCTTCTATTGAAAACTGGTTTCGCGAAGGACCATGAAGAGAACAGCACGCTGTTTTCTATGTTTGGAACAGTCATTGTGATGGGCCAGCTTGGTATTCCTTGCAGTCCAGTCGCAGGCGACTGGTATATTCACCATCCGGATGGGCAGCGTGTTCTTGGCATTGGAAAATCCGTCGGAAAACGCACTAACCCAAATTGGGCCGGGTTCCACACGTGGATTCAGACGGAAACACATATCATTGACCTAATGTCGCCCATGTACCCTGAAATCTTCCCTGCAGCCAATTCACCATTCCCGCTTCAACGCCGAATGCTGCAGCTTCCGAGGAAGGACGATGCTAAAAACTGGGAAGAATTTCAACAAGGTGCCCCTCTGATGACGGTTCCGAATGAAGAATTGACTGACGCGCTTTTGGCGAAAGTCGCAGATGATCAACGTTGCGAGGATTTGGCTGGGGCGCTCGTTCATTGGTGGCCGAAACTGAAGGAGGACACCAAAGCCACTCTTGCACTGTACCCGGATGGCGGTGAAGGCTTGGCGATCGCTCGTACTGGTCATTCAGCCGAGGGCGTCTGGCAAGGCCCCAGTGAAGTCGTAAAGGCAATGTAAAGAAAACGGGCGGGGTACACATATTTCTTGCTGCGCGAACGGTGTTCCGGTGAACAATGTGACCCCGCCCCATCGACGGCTCTCAGAGTAAATGGTGGGTTAGTCATCCCCGCTCCGACGGACTCCGGGAACAACTTTGATCTCATACAGAAACAAAATTCATGTATTTAAGGGGCGATCATCTGGTTGCCCCTTCACACGCGCGTGCGATCACTAGTCTACTTTACTTTTGCCATGAAAAACAATGCCTTGCGTCCGCAAGGTATTCATGTATTGTCGCGCTCACCTACAAGTAATATGCCCCAAGCGCGTTTGACAATCGCAGGGTCGGTGAGAGGCCGGTAGTAGGTCGGTTGGATCAGTTTACGTTGGTGATCCTTAAAGGAACGGAAACCCCGCGCCGTAGTCATTTCCCTTTGATTTCTGGAGATGATTATGGCTGAATCCCATAAACTCGACTTTTTGACGACTGAACAGGTCGCAACCTACGCTTGCATGAGCGCGTCTTTTTTCGAAAAACGACGGTGGCGCAAACATTCGCCGTCCTGCTTGAAACTGGGTGGCCGTGTATGCTGCCGCAAGTCTACAATCGACCAATGGTTGAACGAACAGGTTTGTTCGGAGGGTGACATCAATGTCTAACTCTCTCAAGCAAAACCCGCAAAAAGCAATCGAATGGCTCTGTTGGCTGAACGCCGGTGAAAAGATGTATCTCGAACACATCAGTAGCCAAGGCGCATCGCGGCCCAAAGGCAAATTCTACGAAGGAAGCGAGACTGCATCAGCAGCACGTTTCGTGGCTGGTAATAATGGCGATGACTATCAGCGGAACCTGCATTTTGTACCCAATGCCGAGTTTCTTGATGGTCCGCGCACCAAGGCGAACCTCAAGGCGGTTCGTTTCCTTCATGTCGACTTAGACTGCAAGGACTACCCCGGTACTGAAAACGAGCAAAGTAACAAGATTATCGGACTTTTGTATGAAAAGAAAATGCGTCCTAAGGGGATTCCGCATCCGACGACAATTTGGTTCACAGGAGGTGGATATCAGGCGCTTTGGCGACTTGCCGAGCCTGTTGATATTGATGAAGCGGAAGAACTGAACCGTTCTCTTTTGGCTGCCTTGCAGGGTGGCGCAGGAACCCACGATGCAGGTCGTCTTCTGCGCCTTCCTTGGACAACAAATTGGTTGAATGATAAAAAGCGTGCGGCTGGACGGGAACCGATGCTCGCGCACCCGTTGGACCCGGTGAACACCAACTCACCTCCCGTTTCCTACTCGGTGGCTGATTTCCAAATCAAACGTGTGAAGCAGGAAGCCAATCCCTATCCCGGAACCGTATCTTCTCTGGTCGCGATCCCCGAGTATGAGGCTTTGCCACTGCCAGAGAACTTGAATGACGTCGTGCCGGATGACCCCGTTTGGTTGGAGGCGATCCTGTCGGGCAAAAGCCCTACGGGTAAGAAATATGGTTCGCGTTCCGAGTTTGTAATTGCAGCGGTTGTCTGGCTTTTGGGCAAAGGTGTTGAACCCGGTTATGTCCTGTCCATCATTACGCACCCGGACCTTGGAATCAGCGGCCACGTTCTTGATAATCCGAACCCAGTCAAATATGGGCGGCGTCAGGTGGAACGTGGTTTTGTTCTGCTTGAAACGAGTCGCGGGGGTTGGCCCGTCGTAAACGACGAGGGTTTTCCCATCGGCAACCTGCCGGAGAATATTCGTTATGCACTCTGCAAACTTGGTGTAGATGCTCTGCGCAATTTGTTCACACAAGCCGACGAGGTGTCTGGATATCAGCTCGACGGGCGCGATTTGAACGAGATTGCAGATATACTTTGCAGTGGGTTTAGCCGGGAATTGAAATACGGAGCTAGTCCAGCCGCCATTAAGCGGGAGTTGTTGGCAATCGCCCATGAGAATCCCTATCACCCAGTCATTGACTATCTGGACGGTTTGGAGTGGGATGGCATTGCACGTATTGATCGCTGGTTGGTCGATTACTGCGGAGCGGCAGATACCGAGCTGAACCACGAATTCGGTAGCAAGTTCCTTGTCGCTGGTGTGCGCCGAATCAAACAACCGGGCGTCAAATTTGACACCATGCTTGTGTTGGAAGGCGCGCAGGGTGCCGGAAAATCCCAAATGGCTGCAATGCTCGCCATTCAGGATGAGTGGTTTTGTGGCAGCTTGGACTTGAAAAGTGACGACAAGACCAAATCCGAATTGCTGGCTCGCGCATGGATCGTTGAGTGCCCGGAACTTGATGGCTTGAATAAAACGAACAGCCAGAACCTCAAAAAGTTCCTAAGTACGCCAATTGACATTTTCCGCCGCCCTTACGCTCGCGATCCCAGCGATTTTCGGAGGCATTGCATCATTCTTGGCACCACGAATGAGAGCAATTATCTGCGTGACTTAACTGGCAACCGGCGCATCTGGCCGGTGCTCGTTGGAACGTTTGATTTGAAGCGCTTTGCTGCCGATGTCGACCAACTCTGGGCGGAGGCTGTGGTCCGTGAACGAGAGGGTGCATCGATAGTGTTGTCGAAGCATCTTTGGGACGATGCAAGTCGTGTACAGGGCCATCGCATGGTAGAGGACGATTTCGCCGATATGTTGGCAGACAATTTCGCTGATCGTACTGGCAGGGTGTCGATGGATAGCATCAAACTCTTGCTGCACCTTGACATGCAGCGGCTGTATGCCAGTGACTCTCGGCGCATCAAAAGTGCGATGCGTGACCTCGGATGGGAATATGGAACACATCGTATGTACGATCTGGTTGGGAAAGATCAGCGACCCAGAAAGGGCTTTGTGCGTGGCTCAGAGGACGAACGCCGAGTGGAGTTTTTCGCCACTCGAGAGCAAGGCGGTATAGCTGTTCTCGAAACCCGGAGAGGGCCGAACGACATGCCGTTTTGATACCAAAGGCGCGGGTGGCGTTACCTGTTACCCGTGCCCACACTGCCAACCTTTTGCTGTGCTACCGTGGGGCTTACTACCCCCTTATTATTATTACTGCTGTTCAACCAAAGTTACAGTTACAGGTTACATCCAACGTCCTCTTCGGGCCATCTGCACGCACAGCGCTGGCTCTGTTGGGCAAACAGGGGCCTACCCGCCACAAAAACGCCAAAGCGGACCTCTGCGGACGCCAGAGGACGTGTGGTGCGCTTTTGCCCATAGGTACCTATGCGCCTAGTGCGGCGATAGCCTTGTCGCGCCTGACAACAGCCTGAACCATGGCCTGAGCGATTCTCTCTTTCATTATTTTCTTGAAGTTGCGGGCCTGAGGCATGATCTGGTCGCCCTGAGAGCCAAAGGTGTTCGAGGCGCGCTTAAGGTAACTATAAAAGGTCCAAGTCCCGTAGTCGTCCGGCGAGAGATCATCTGGGTGCACACGGCTAAATCGTTGACTGAACTCCGAATAGTTGAAGCTGGCCAAGATTTCGGATGCGTTTTTGTCAGGATGGGCAATTGCGAACCCGCGTGCGACCCCCTTCGCCGACAAAGCAACTTTGCGATAAAGGCGCGAGATTGTGCTATCGCGAACGTAGACCTTTTTTCCGTCGAACCGGAAACCCAAGTACTCGAAGCCATTTTTACCTTGCGGGCCTCGGACATGTTCGAAGGATAATCCCTCCAATCCACTGCGGAATCGCACAATACAAGTTTTGGCTTCTTTTATCTTTATGGCTCTGCCGTATTTCTTGATCTCATCGACTGCGAAGGCCTCGGCTTCATCCCCCTCGACCGAACCGCCAGGAACGATCAATAGGATGTCGTCAGAATATCGCATGTAACGCCCCCCCTTGCGTTGTGCATATTCGTTTAATGCGACGTCGAAATCGAGCAAGTAGAAATTGGCCACCAGATCGGATATCGGCGCGCCTTGTGGAACACCGTGATCTAGAAGATTTCCGTGTTCGTCAGCGTTAGGCCTTATTAAGCTTGGCAAACTAGGATCGCCGCCGCAGATTTTCTGTCGGAATTCTGCAGGCGAACACAGCTGGGTCGGCATTTCTCTGTAAGGCGTGGTGTATGTTTCCCTTGGATACCCGTTCACTTTGATTGTCTCGATAAAACCCAACCGCCGGTAAACTTCCTTTTGGTCGACGACATGATATCGTGTGATGTTCTTGAAGACGGTAAAGTGATCCGGCGGAAGTCGACCCACCCCTAGAAGATCGCACCACACCTGCTTTATACGGACATGGTCGAGGTTCTCGAAATAACCCTTGATATCCAGCGCAATAGCCACGCAGTCGCCCTGCTGTTCGATCTCATCAAAGGCATCCTTTGCGAAGTCGATATTGCATTTCCCGCCTCCATTTCCCTTCGGAATTTTTCGGTAAGCGATTGGGCAATGCTCGATATCTAATCCAGCTAGACGTTCTTCGTACTTCTCCGCCAAAATTCGTCTGTAATGAGTTAGGATATATGCATCCCGACGAGCGGCGTACCGGATTGGGCGCGACTTTGGTTCTGGCCTACCTTTATCGGTGGTACGAAAAGGCTGCCATGTTTCGTGGTAGAGGAAAAATGGATAAAACTTGTTCGCGGCGACTAGTTCCGGATCGGATACGATTCCTTCGGCGTCTTCTATTGAAAGGCGGCGGTCAAAATGTGGGTAATGTTTTAGGTCTTTGGGTGAAAAGTTTGGTTCCATAATCCTACGCGAGAGGGGCCGAAACATCAGGCAGGACACTTGCCCTTATCAGTTTCGGCCCCGGCTGTTCTGCGTGGTGCCCTTAGTTCGACGTGGTCGTATATAATACTATACAAGTAGCAATCGGGATTATCCGATATGCCGCGCATGTACCAAGTTGCCGTAAAGGAGCCCGAATGTTGGAACTCGCAATCTGCACATACCTGGAAACAGGACTTGACAGTTTAAACGATCGACTGCGACGCCCTAAAGACGCCGATGTTCTTTATTTGGGGGCCAACCTGTGATTGTGCAAGAGGCTGGTTAACGTTTTTGTGAACGCCCCGTCACCGATAGGAATTGGACCATCGTTTCTGGCAGCCCCAGCAAAACGCAATGGCGATAGAAAACACCATGACAAGTGCCGAGCCGGGCAAACTGCGGTCGTGTGTTCCGCTTCTTTAGTTTGTGGCTCCGCGGCATCCCTAATATCCATCTGCTCCTACGGTAGGTTGCCAATGGACTAAAACCACCTAACCCTCTAAGGTTGCACAAAAAGTTAAGGAAGAGTGCATTTCATGACAACCGATTCTGAGCGACAGATTTCCCAAGACATGGACTTCGCGTCGGACCTATTTAAGGCCGCTGATAAGATGCGCGGGGCGCTTGAGCCGTCGGAGTACAAACACGTCGCGCTAGGCTTGATTTTTCTTAAGTACATCTCAGAGGCGTTTCAGGCGCTCCATGATCAGCTTTCTGCGGACGAGTACGCCAACGAGGAAGACCATGAGGAATACCTGGCGGAAAACGTGTTCTGGGTGCCAGAAAATGCGCGCTGGGCACATATTAGGAATTCAGCCCGTTCTGATGAGATCGGCAAAATAATTGATGACGCGATGGAGGCCGTTGAAGCCGCGCCCGGAAATGACAGCCTAAAAGGCGTTCTACCCAAAAACTACGCCCGCCCGACGCTGGACAAAACCATGTTGGGTGAGCTGGTTGATTTGTTCTCGAACATCAAATTGCACGACAGCAAGGACCGCGCCCGTGACCTGTTGGGCCGTGTTTATGAATACTTCATCTCGGGCTTTGCTGGGGCTGAGGGCAAGCGAGGCGGCGAATTTTTCACCCCACGCTCGGTCGTGCGCACTCTAGTTGAAATGCTCGAGCCCTACGAGGGCCGTGTGTATGACCCATGCTGCGGCTCGGGTGGCATGTTCGTGCAATCCGAAAAGTTCATCGAAGAACACGGCGGGCGGCCCGATAACATCGCGGTCTACGGGCAAGAAATCAACCACACCACATGGCGTCTGGCTAAGATGAACATGGCAGTGCATGGGATTGATGCAGACATCCAGTGGAATAGTGCGGGCAGCTTTCACGATGACGCACACCCAAATCTCAAAGCTGATTTCATCATGGCCAATCCGCCGTTCAATATCTCGGATTGGGGTGGGGATCGGTTAACCGAGGATACCCGCTGGCAATATGGCACCCCGCCCAAAGGCAACGCCAACTTTGGCTGGTTGCAACATATCATCCACCATCTGGCACCGCGCGGCCATGCGGGTGTGGTGCTAGCTAATGGGTCGATGTCCAGTCAAGCCAGCGGTGAAGGTGAGATCAGAAAGCAACTGATAGAACAGGACCGTGTGGATTGCATGATCGCGATGCCCGGACAGCTGTTTTATTCCACGCAAATTCCGGTTTGCCTGTGGATTCTGAGCCGCAACAAGAGCGCAAATGGCCACCGCGACCGGCGGGGCGAGGTGCTGTTTCTGGATGCTCGCAATCTGGGCCATATGGTCGACCGCGTGCGGCGGGAGTTTTCCGAAGGCGACATCGAAAAGATTGCAGGCACCTATCGACGCTGGCGCGCCAAGCCAGAGGTGATGGAGGTAAAAGGTTGGGAGCCCTACGCTGACAAAGCGGGGTTCTGCAAAAGCGCCGATCTGGAGACAATCCGCAAATACGACCACGTTCTGACACCGGGACGATATGTGGGGGCTGCCGAAGCTGAGGATGACGGGGTGCCGTTTGAGGAGAAGTTTGAGGCTTTGGTGAAAACACTAACTCAACAAGCGGCATCTTCAACAGCACTCAGTGATGCGCTGATTGAAAGGTTCGCTAGGGTCCAAACGAATGACTGATTGGCAAATTGAACCTTTGGAAGACTGTCTCGATGTTTTAATCGACTATAGAGGTAAGAGCCCCAAGAAATCGCCAACTGGTATACCAGTTTTATCCGCTAAAGTTGTCAAAACCGCTGGGCTCTTGCGCCCAATCGAGCAGACTATTTCTGCAAGTTACTACAAAGAATGGATGACGCGCGGCCTGCCAATGACCGGCGATGTTGTTATGACCACTGAAGCACCGCTGGGCGAAATTATTCAATTGAACGAAGAAACTTCCAAGTTTGCCCTTGGGCAGCGGATAGTATGCTTGCGTGGCCGTCAGGGAAAAATCGACAATACGTTTTTGCGATACGCACTTACATCTCCGGCCCAGCAAAGCATCTTAGCTGGGCATGCCACCGGGACAACCGTTTTAGGGATAAGCCAAAAAGCCCTTCGCAAAATTCCTTTGAGTTATCCGAACTTAGATGAACAGATTGAAATAGGCGGATTACTTGCAAACCTAGACAACAAAATCGAGCTGAACCGACAGATGAACGAAACCCTTGAGGCGACGGCGCGGGCGTTGTTTCGGGATTGGTTCGTCGATTTCGGCCCCACCCGCCGCAAGGCCGCAGGCGAAATCGACCCCGTCAAAATCATGGGCGGAGCCATCCCATTCCCCGAAAAATCCGCCCCCATAGCCGCCCTCTTTCCCGACGCGCTGGGCGAAGGCGGTTTGCCGGTTGGGTGGGAAGAACGGCCATTTGAATCATTTCTTGATATTGTTGGGGGCGGAACTCCCAAGACCAAGGTTGCCGAGTATTGGGGCGGCGATATCCCTTGGTTTTCAGTTGTAGATGCACCACCGAATGGTGGCGTATTTATCCATTCAACCGAAAAATACATATCGAAGGAGGGCTTGAGCAATAGTTCAGCGCGCATGGTACCAGAGGGGACAACAATTATTTCCGCGCGGGGCACAGTCGGTAAAATTGGAATGGCCCCCAAGGACATGACATTTAACCAATCGTGCTATGCGTTAAGACCAGTCGCTCCGGTTGGTGAACGTTTTGTGTTTCTCGCAACAGAACGCTTGGTAGAACGGCTTCAAGCGATGGCACACGGCTCTGTTTTCTCGACCATCACCAGATCAACGTTTTCAAGTTTGAATTTTGCGTGGCCTACTCAGGGTTGCTTTGATGCGTTTGAAACATTCAGTGCTCCACTATTTGCAAAGATCAAAGCCAATGGTGAAGAAAACCAAACGCTTGCTCAAATGCGCGATTTGCTGCTTCCAAAACTTATGTCTGGCGAAATCCGTCTGGAAGAAACGGTGGCGAACACATGAGAGAATATTTTGAAGCGCGAATTCTTGAAGAAATTGATAGTGATAGCACCGTAAATGTTTCGGGTGGCCATACTTGGCCGGGTTCGGCAATTTTAGAGACAATGGAGCAATCCACCTTCCATACTCAAATTGATGAACGGGTCCAAGAAAAGGTCGTCGATGCAAAGAGGCAAACCCGTGAATTTCTGACAGCAACTGGGTGCGTTGAACGTTTTCAACTTCTTTGTGAAAAGAAGGAGCAGCAGCGAGTTCTCCCATTTATTGGTGCGGGAATGTCACTCCCTTCCGGTTTTAAACTCTGGTCGGATTTATTGCTCGATCTAACTGCTGACAGCCCAGCCTTAAGAGAAAGAGTTGAAGCATGCTTGGCAGGGTATCAGTACGAAGATGCAGCTCAAGATATTTGCGACACACTTGGTGAGGCAGCGCTTAACCATGACATTGAAGCGTTTTTAGGTCGCGGCGGATATGAATTGAACGGTGCTGTCAAGCTTCTGCCATTTTGCTTTCAGAGCGGTTGTATTACGACGAACCTAGATAATGTTTTGGAGCGGGTCTACTTGGAAACAGCCAGTTCATTTGGCGACCCAGTGTCTGGCGCTGCACTCAAGCAACAACGAGGCTTTGTGAACCCAGACGAGAACAAGCTATTCAAGTTGCACGGTACTGCAGCGAGCCACGAGGGGCGGGTTCTAACGCGCCAAGAATATGATCAAACCTACGCCAACGATGTGACGCTTTCTCGTATTCTCGATCTGATCATCGGCAACAGACATCTATTGTTCATTGGTTGCAGCCTTGGGGTTGATCGCACCGTTCAAGAGTTGACCCGGTTATTTGCCGAGGCGGCGGGAAACTATCCGCAACATTTTGCGTTTCTACCAGTCTATGACAACACGGACCGAGAAACTCGGCGCAAGGAATTGGCACAAGCTAACATCACCCCAATTTGGTATCCGATGGATGAAGGAAGCGACCATGACAATCGCCTAGAAAATCTACTTGTGTGCTTGGCTGAAGGAGGTTTGGATGACTAACTTGGGTCGCCTCGAGCGCATAGATTTGCGCGACATTTGGAAAACCGAAGATCAAGATTTCACACCTTGGCTCGCGCGGGATGAGAATATCGGGTTGATGGCGGACACGCTCGGGCTTGAGCTGGAAGTTGAAGCGCAGGAGAAAGAGGTCGGGCCCTTCCGTGCGGACATTTTGTGCAAAGACCTGCGAGATGACAGCTGGGTTCTGATTGAAAATCAGCTTGAACGCACGGACCATAGGCATTTAGGTCAGTTGATCACCTATGCAGCGGGGTTGCAGGCGGTGACGATTGTTTGGGTTGCCGCTCGCTTCACCGATGAGCACCGTGCCGCGATTGATTGGATGAACAAGATCACCGACGAGGGGTTTCGTTTTTTTGCTTTGGAGGTTGAGCTTTGGCGGATTGGTGAAAGTTCAGCAGCACCCAAATTCAACGTTATTTCAAAACCCAATGAATGGTCAAAGACAGTTGGGATTGCGACCAAGCGGCTGGAAGAAGAGGCGCTGACGGATACGAAAAGACTACAATTGGGATATTGGCAGGCTCTACATGCCGAACTTCAAACTCATTCGAAACTTCGTACGCAGAAGCCGCGACCACAGCATTGGACGAACCTGCCAATCGGTCGTTCAGGAATGCGTTTGGGCGCTCTGATCAACTCCAAAGAAGATGCAATTGGGGTCGAACTCTACCTCAGTGATGAAAACGCGATGGCACATTTTCGAGAGCTCGAGACTATGAAGTCAGAGATTGAAGCAGATTTGGGTTTCGAAGCAGATTGGCGTGCGTTGCCAGAAAAACAGGCAAGCCGTGTATTGATAATGAAGCCTAACTCACCGTTGGATAAATCGGACCGTTGGCAAGAGTATCGAAAATGGATGGTTGAAACACTTGTGGCCTTTGACCGTGCATTCAGGCAGCGCGTCAAGGCTCTCGACCCCGACAGCTTTCGAGACTTGGAGGGCGATTCATGAGGTTTTCGGAAGACGATGTGGAACAAGGCATTCTTTCGAAGTTCGAAGAGCTAGGCTGGACATTTGCCGATCCCAACGTGATCGGGCCGGATGGAAGCGCAAAAGAGCGGCCATCCTATTCTGACGTTGTGCTTGAGGAGAGGCTCCGAGCTGCTGCCCAGCGCATCAACCCCGACATACCAACTGACGCTATCGAAGACGCGCTCAAGCAAGTAATAAGTGTAGAAACCCCATCTCTGGTTGAGGAAAACCGGCGCATCCATTCGCTCATGGTGCGCGGTGTAGATGTGGAGTTCAAGCGGGCTGACGGGTCTGTAAAGGGCGACAAAGTATGGTTGATCGATTTCAGCACGCCCAGCGCGAATGATTTTCTAGTGACCAATCAGTTCACTGTGGTTGAAACCGGGCATAATCGTAGACCTGACATCGTTGGATTTGTTAATGGGTTACCCGTTGCTGTGTTGGAACTGAAAAATGCAGCGAACGAGACCGCTACTGTCGACGCCGCTTTTGCTCAACTTCAAACTTACAAGAAAGAAATCCCGAGCTTATTTCGGACCAACTCGGTTCTAGTGGCTTCGGATGGCATGTATGGGCGGATTGGCAGCCTGACAGCTGGGCGTGATAGGTTTATGCCTTGGCGTTCGATCACAGGTGCGACAGACGATTTTACCCCTGAGGGCCCGCTGGAAACGGATACGCTGATCCAGGGTGTTTTTGAGCCGCAGCGGTTTTTGCAATTGTTGCGGGACTTTACGGTATTCGGCGACAAAGGAGATGGACCGTTCAAGATCGTCGCAGGTTATCACCAGTTCCACGGCGCACGCAAAGCACTTGCTAGTTCGGTTGACGCGATATCTGAGCACGGAGACCGAAAAGTCGGTGTGATCTGGCACACGCAAGGATCGGGAAAAAGCTTCCTCATGGCATTCTTTGCTGGCTTATTGGTGCGCTCCGAGGATTTAGAAAATCCAACCGTCTTAGTCCTGACCGACCGAAATGATTTGGATGATCAGCTCTACTCAACCTTTTCAATGTGCAAAGATCTGCTGCGCCAAACGCCTGAACAGATCGAGAGCCGCGAAGACTTAAGATCAAAATTGGACAGAACCTCAGGTGGTGTCCTGTTTTCGACTCTTCAAAAATTCTCTCCGGAGAAAGGGGAGGAGGATTTTCCGGTACTTTCCGGTCGGCGAAACATCATTATCATGGCTGATGAGGCGCACCGCAGCCAATATGGATTTGATGCAAAACTGGAACACGGCACAGGTATCCGAAAATACGGCTATGCCCACTACGTCCGCCAAGCTTTTCCAAATGCCTCTTTTGCTGGGTTCACCGGTACGCCGATTGAGGCTGTAGATGTAAACACGCGGGCTGTTTTTGGTGACTACGTTGATGTCTATGACATCAGCCGTGCAGTCGAAGATAAAGCTACGGTGCCCATCTACTATGAAAGCCGCCTTGCACGTGTAGAACTTGAGCAAGAAAAGTTGCCCCAGATCGACAGTGCGGTCGATGAGCTTTTCGACGATGAGAGCATTTCTGAGCAGGAACGAGCCAAAGCCAATTGGACGACTGTTGAACGTTTGGTTGGAGCTGAACCAAGGCTCTCCAAAGTGGCTAAGGACATTGTTGAACACTTTGAGGCGAGGCTCGAGGCTATGGATGGCAAGGCCATGGCCGTTTGTATGAGTAGGCGTATTTGCGTTGACTTGTACAATCAAATCACTGCACTAAGACCCGATTGGCATTCGGAGTCTGACTTAGAAGGCCAAATCAAAATCGTTATGACTGGAAGCGCTTCCGATCCCGCCGAATGGCAGCAGCACATTGGCAACAAGGCGCGTCGCGATACATTGGCCAAACGTGCCCGTAATGTGAATGACCCTTTAAGGCTCGTGTTGGTGCGTGACATGTGGCTGACTGGATTCGATGCCCCCAGCATGCACACGATGTACATAGATAAACCAATGCGAGGTCACGGTTTGATGCAGGCCATTGCGCGGGTAAACAGGGTCTTTAAGGACAAGCCCGGTGGACTTGTCGTTGACTATATTGGCATCGGTCAAAACCTTAAGAAAGCTCTTCAAAACTATACTGCTTCCGATCAGTCGAAAACGGGTGTGAACGAGGAAGAAGCAGTGGCCGCCTTGCAGGAATTCTTCGAGCAGGCGCAGTCCTTCTTCAAGGAGCATAACTATCAAAATGGTATTTCAGGTGAACCAGCGGAACGATTAAAGGCATTGGCACTCGCAGCAGACTATGTCTTGAAACTTCAAAAGGAAGCTGCTGACGCCATTTCTGACGAAAAGGGCAAAAAACAAGCATTGAACGAGTTCCAAACGATTGTACAAAAGATTAGCCATGCATTCGCACTCGCGGCGGCTAGCAGTTATGCGCAAGAAGTCAAAGACGAGGTCGGCTTTTTTCAAGCCGTTAAGGCCGTCATCTCGAAAGCGAAGCCCTCTCAATCAAAAAATCTAGCCGAGAGGGAATTCGCCGTATCGCAATTGATCTCCGACGCAATAGCGAGTGCGGATATCATTGATGTATTGGCTGCAGCAGGCATGGAGAGGCCAGAAATATCGGTTTTGGATGACCGGTTCCTCGCGGAAGTCCAAAATATGGAACAAAAGAATCTGGCGCTCGAGGCTTTGAAACGCCTTCTTTCAGGAGAAATTAAAGCAAGGTCTAAGCAGAATGTGGTCGAAGCAAAGGCTTTTTCAGAGCGTCTTGAGGCCGCAGTTGCACGCTATCACTCAAACGCGATAACCAGCCTTGAAATGATCCAAGAACTGATCGAGCTTTCGAAAGACCTAAGAGCGTCCATTGAGCGTGGGGAGGAGCTGGGCCTCAACGACGACGAATTGGCATTCTACGACGCCCTGTCAGAGAACGAGAATGCGGTAGAGGTGATGGGCAACGAACAACTTGGTGTCATAGCCAATGAGCTTGTAGACCAACTCCAGAAGAACGTTACGGTCGACTGGCACAAGAAGGAAAGCGCTCGTGCAAAACTTCGCATATTGGTGCGTCGTATTCTGAAAAAATATGGCTATCCGCCTGATCTTGCTCCATCGGCTATCAATCTCGTTATTGCCCAAGCTGAGACTCGCCTTCGTTGGGAGAACGAATAGATTGCCTTAGCCTTGCTGGGGGCTATAGGGGGTCTAGCAAGAATGCTGCCGCCAAATCATTGTTTTAATGGTGTAAATGGAGGCGAGTACCGGAATCGAACCGGTGTACACGGATTTGCAATCCAGAAAGAACGAAAGCGAAAACAACGGCTTAAGGGTGCAAAATACCCCCTGACAAAAAGTGAACAAAAAGCGAAAGTTTCAAAGCCAAATTCGCCGGTTCAAAACGAAAAAGGCCCCGTCACAGCGGCAACTGTGAACCGGGGCCAAATAGAAAAAGCCTGTCAGCTTTCGAAGTACGTTAGCATGAGCCACTACCGCTCCGCAAATGCTCAGTCGGCTTTTTCGCGACCTCTGACTGGCGAGGTGGTCCAATGAGCTGGCGCATCGCAAACGAATGCGCCGAGCGCCGCTTTGGCAGCGCCGCGCGCAAGCAGATCATCATGTTCTTGGCCGACAAGGCGAGCGATGACGGTTCGGGCATCTGGTGTTCCAAGGGGACGATCCAACGCCATACGGAACTGAGCGAGAGCACGGTCAAGCGCACCATCATCGACTTCCTCCGAGAAGGCATCTTGATCGAGACAGGGCGGCGGCAGTGCAAGAACGGCTACACCGTCATTTACCGCATCGTGTTGGAGCGCGTGGCCGCGCTCGAACCCACGGCCGAGCCCGACATTGAGACGGGGGTCACTGTGAACCCCGTCCAGCCTGGACCCGGTACGGGGTCCACGGTGAACGAGGTACGGGGTTCACGGTGGACCCCAAACCATCCTAAAACCATCCATAAACCACCTACGCGCAGGCGCGAGGCGGAGGAGGAGGTTGAAGATCTTGAAGCTGAGAAGATCTTAGCGGCCTATCCCGAAGACAGGATCCGAGACCGACTAACTACGTTGCGCCTGATCGCAGCCGCCGTGAAGGCCGGGGTAAAGCCCGATGACCTTCTGCAAGCGGTCAAAGCCTATGCGAAGGAAAGCGAGGGCTACACTCGCAGCAAGGTCTGCTTCTCGGACAATTGGTTCAAGATGCGCCGATGGGAGAAGGGGCTTACCCAGATACAGGCGGACCGGGAGAAGGCGCGAGAGGCCGAAGCCAAAGGTCGCGCTAGCCTCGCCGAGTGGATCCGTGAACGCCACCCTCTTTGCCGCCACATTACAAACCGGCAGATTGAGGGCTTGATCTCGTCAAAGCTGGTGACGCCCGAGCAGGTGCGCGCTGCGGGGCTGCAGGCATAAGTGCGGCTCGATTGTTACGCCATGGCGTAAAAAGTGGATATTTACGTTGCAGCGTAATTACTTTTAATTTACGCTGTGCCGTAAAAGGAGCCACATCATGGACCTCACAGCACGAACGGCCGAGCAGATTGGCGAGGCACTCCGCCGGACGCGAAAAGCGCGCGGCTGGACCCAAAGCGATATCAGCGCGCGCACGAATTTGCGCGTCGCGACAATCTCGTCGCTGGAAAATGGCGACGCGGGAACCAAGCTCGCCACAGTGCTCGCTGTCATGGCGGCACTTGGGCTTGAGTTCCGATTGGTGGAGCGCGGTGGCGCGCTTGAGATTGAGGATATCTTCTGATGGCCAAACACGGGCGTAGCGGCACGATGCAGGTGCTTCTGAATGGAAGACTGGTGGGAGCCTTGCGTCTCGCGGGTTCGGGCGCAATCAGCTTCACCTATGATCCGGACTGGCTGTCGTGGGAACACGCCATGCCCATCTCGCTGTCACTGCCTTTGCGCGAAGAGGCGCACCAAGGCGGTCCTGTCATTGCCTATTTGGAGAATCTACTTCCTGACAATCAGGCGATACGAGAACGCGTTGCTGCACGGGTGCGTGCGGGCGGCACGGACGCGTGGCACATGCTGGAGAAGATCGGCCGCGATTGTGTGGGGGCCTTGCAGTTCGTTTCGGGTGAGATCCCCGAGGTTGGCGCACTCGAGGGAGAGCCCGTTTCCGAGGCACAGATAGCGGATATGTTACGCAACCTCGCAAGTGCCCCCCTTGGCTTAGACGAGGAAGACGACTTCCGCATTTCTATCGCAGGGGCGCAGGAGAAAACGGCGCTGCTACGCCACGAGGGCGCGTGGATCCGTCCATCGGGGCTCACCCCAACAACCCATATCCTCAAGACGCAGCTTGGCGTTCTGCCCGCAGGGATCGATTTGTCTGACAGTGTAGAGAACGAATTTTTCTGCATGAACCTCTGTCGGGCCATGGGCATGGATGTGGCTGAAGTTGCGATTGCCGACTTCGAGGACGCGCGGAGCCTTGTTGTGACCCGGTTCGATCGACGCTGGACCAAAGATGGCCGCTTGATCCGCCTCCCGCAGGAAGACTTTTGCCAAGCGCTCACAGTTCCACCCAGCCAGAAATATCAAATGGATGGCGGGCCGGGGATCACCGAAGGGATCGGGTTACTGACGGGCAGTGATGACCCTGAGGCGGATCAACGCGCCTTCTTCCGCGCGCAGGTGCTGTTTTGGCTTTTAGGGGCGACAGATGGGCATGCGAAGAATTTCAGCATCGCATTGCGCCCTGGCGGGTTTCGTATGACCCCGCTCTACGATGTGCTGAGTGCCCAAAAAGCGGTGGATGACGGTCAAATTCGCCAGAACCGGATGCGCCTCGCGATGGCTGTCGACGGTCACTACTGGATCAACGAGGTGGTGCCGCGCCATTTCCTGCAGGCTGCGAAGGCGGCAGGTTTTGGTGTAGCGCTTGCGGAAGAGGTCTTGTCGGACGTCGCGGCAGAGCTTGAACCTGCGTTGGAGAAGACTCTCGCAGAACTGCCGGATGGGTTCCCACAGCCATTGGCGGACGGCATTGTTGCTGGCATACGACGTCGGGCGATTGCCTTTCATGCCGTATGATCCTCAGATCATATTTCCGTTTTATGGTCGGTAGATCATATTTACAGTGAGCAATCTGCAGGCCCAGTACAGTAGTTGCAGCGTTCCAGGCCAGCTTTGACGGGCCAGCCCAGAGATTGATAACCAAACTCAGATCCTCAACGCCGTGTTTCTGATTGCTGAACATAAGCGGGCAGCCGTGCCAGACGCGGTGCAAGCACCGCTTCAACAAGAAAATTCCCCTGCGCCAGCGCATTCCTCGCGAGGCAATTTTCCCGCTGACATCCCCTTGGTGCCCGCTTTGGCCATGTTCATCGAAACACTCAAAGTGAGGATTGAAAATTGGCTACGCAAACTCTGAAACTGAACGTCAAATCCGGCGAAAAAGACGGCAAGAACTTCTGGGACCGCTGCGGTGTCCTCTTCGTCAACACCGACGACAGCGGCAACATCACCTCTATCAACGTCAAACAAAGCATGTTCCCCGACGTCGAAATGGTCGCCTTCCCGCGTCGAGAAGAAGATCCGGTCACCGAGTGACGGTCTCGCCGGGGCGGGTTTCCCCGCCCTGGCTTTCGTCGCGCTAATTTGGCCACCTATCGATACCGCGATCGAGAAGAGTCTTCCCGCCCGCGTCGGCGACGAAGTCCACCTATAAGAGGGTTCAGTATCTTGATATGATTGGTAAAAATATCTCCATGATAGCAAATTGTGCCAACGCGAATCCCAACTGAGCGTAGTAGTCTTTGAATCAGGGACGAACTCTACCGCGCCTACATTGGCCAGTCCTTTTGAAAATGGGGTGCTAGCATCGCCACTTGCCCCGGGATTGATTGCGTGAAGGTGACGCCAAGGTAGTTCGCTGCCCGCGTTGCCCCCACATAAAGAAATTTGGCGAACAAATCGGGATGCTTCGCAATTGTCTCATCCAGCCCGATAAAGAAGACCGCTTCGAATTCTAGGCCTTTGATATGGCGAATATCGAACACTCTGACATCTCTATCGTTGCCTACCACCTTGCCGTCCTTGCACGCGACTGCCGAGAGACTGATCTCTTCCAAGCGGTCGTTCAGCGCTATAGCTAGGGGCTCTACGTCAGCTTCTTTGTTCACAAGAACCGCGATCGTTGTGGAGCGCTGTAGCATTCGGTCAATCTCGTGAATACGGCTTGTGAGCCAGTCGGAGACCTGATCATGATCGGCAAGAGCATCCTGCCATACCGGCGATAAGCCTTCTGCGTCGAGGCGATCCGGCAAGACTATGTCTTCGGCCTGTGACCCACCAAGTGATGCAACATCCTTTGCAAGGTCCACGAGGCGTTGGCTTTGCCTATACGATACGGTGATCGACTTCCGCTCGATACCTTTGGTAATCCAGTCTAGGGCTTCATTCGTCTTTAGACCCCACGATGTCAGGCGTTGATTGATATCTCCGCAGAGGAAGAACGAGCTGGAAGTTGGGTGTGAAATCTCGTGCATAGATGCAAGTTGAACGCGGGAGAAATCGGTAGCCTCATCAATCAGAACCTGCGCGCGTTGCATCGCGCGCGCGCTACCCAGGAGGCCTCCCTCCGGCAGGCTGCTTTCTGCATGCCTTCGATAGTGCCCTAACAGCTCATTGGCGATTTGCAGCGCGGCGAGAACAACAAGGTCAAGTTCTTTCCAATAAATATCAGAAGGTTTGGTGGGCGCAGACTCATACCAGCGTGATGTTGTTACTCGCTCTGCTCGAAACCGTTTATACTTTGGTGCGATGCCCCGAAGGAAAAGTCGTTCAAGTCGCTCAAACTTTCGCAGACGGGTCTGCTCCAACAGCAGTTTCCCCAACTCAGCCAAGTCCTCATCTGATGGAATCCGCTTCTCGCCAAGCCAAGCTAGAAGCATTCCGTCCTGAGACTTTTCGGATACAGCTCGTCTGGCCAGTCGAGCCTTTGCAATCGCCTTGAGCGCACGTTCGAAGCGCACAAGGGCCTGCTGGCGGCTTACTGGACGGCCGGGTTGAGGTTCCTCTGGAGCTTGATCATCATCATCGAGTGCAACTTCGAAGTCATCTACATCCTCTGCTGTTTGTGCCGCGTTTGCCAGCTGACGGGATATCTCGTCTCGGAGAATGTTTGGAAAGTTGCGGTCTTCATAGACAAGCGCGTTGCGGGCTTTGGCAAGAAGGCGAGAGATGGCATCACTTCTTTCAGATATCGCTTGTAGAATGTCAGGTACCATCTCAGAGACATTACGTAGCGCGTGGGCGTAAATGTCCTTGCGTGGGGTGTCCAAATCTTCGGACAGTTTTTGGCCAATAGTTCTCAGATCGTCAGCCGGTCTTGCAGCCATCCACTTTGCATCGGCCCTTAGCTCTTCTGAAACCGAAGTATCCAAATATGACCTAAAGTCATCATACCACGCGGCTTCGTCGGCAATCTCATCCTTAAGATAGTCTTGGGTGCGCCGTTCTACGAAAGGGCCGCTCCCGCTACTTGTTCTCAATAGCTTGAGTTCATCGCGAGCAATCTCACGCCGGAACTCTTCCCAAGTTCTAATGTGGGTATCGCTTGCAGCCAAGCCCTCACGTGCAAACGCCTCCTTCACATACTGGCGAAGCAATTCGGTCGGAGAAAAAACGACCCAGCTCGTCTCGTGGGGGGTGTTGGTTTCTGCTTCAACTTGCTCGATTAACCTCAGCTCCTGAGGCGACTCTTGGAGAGCCTGTCTGTCGGTTTTCTGCCCCAAGCGCCTTATCAGCGTGGTAGTCTTGCCAGTACCCGGCGGGCCTGAGAGGAAGCACTTGGTGAACCGCCCCGGTTTTACCGGAGACCGTTAAGTTCTTCTCAAGCGACTTTATCGAGTATGTTCATGTTTGCATAGAACGCCTCCTCAGCTTCAGTTGGCGTGATGTATCCGATGGGTTCGAGCAG